>CXWL01007688.1_pt1 | contig 13789 bp, 14 predicted proteins | sample 590931 | NCBI WGS metagenome assembly CXWL01 (sample SAMEA3498368, study PRJEB10139) | groundwater metagenome | biome: water well; material: biofilm material | place: Germany | collected 2015-04-27 | reverse complement strand
AGCCTGAGCAATACCTCACGAAAACACCTTCGTTCAGGCTCATGTCTGGATTGGAAAATACTGTCTTCATGGTATTTGTCATGACGAGTTGAATGCGTGGAATCTCGAGACCGATATTCTTGGGAGAACTGTTGGTGATGCAGGCTTGGAGAGGTGTCCGTTCTCAGGCCGACCGAGCTCTAGGTAAAGGCTCAACAAACCTGCAACGCCAGACGTCCTATTAGGTATGAGCTGATGTTCTCTCGTTGGGAAGGTGCCAAACAGCCGATGACATCCAGCGAACCGGTCTTGTGGATGGTGGATGCGGGTCGTGGTTCAGACTTTCTCCAGGCCCAGTAGTTGTCTCTACTCCCTCGCAGGTGCGATTTGTCCGGGGTTTTTATCTACACGTTGAACGAGGTCCCGGTATGGCCCAAGCGGAGTATGTGTTCCATGGCGCAGGGGATCAGCGGGAACTGGAACGGCTCACGCTGATCGAACGAGTGTTCGATCCTGCCACTCAGCGGCGGTTGTTGGCCACCGGAGTGCAAGCTGGTTGGCGTGGTCTGGAGGTTGTCCTTGGCGCTGAGTCGATCATGCGTTGGCTGGGCGAGACCGTTGGTCTGACAGGTCAGATCGTGGCGGTGGACCTTAATCCGAAGTTTCTGAGCCAAGCGGGACGACCGAATGTAAAGGTGATGCGGGCCGATATCCGAACCGTCTCCTTGCCGCCACAGTCCTTCGACCTGGTCCATGCCCGGTATGTGCTGATCCATCTCTCCGACTATGAGGTGGCGTTGGCGGCGATGCTGGAGTGTCTCAAGCCGGGGGATGGCTGGTTCTTGAGGAACCGGATTTCTCGGCGTCCCGGGGAGTGACAGGTGCAGCATCTCAGCTCCTTGCCGTCACCCATGTCAATCGCGCCATCGAATAGATGTACACGACGCTCGGGATGGATTACGCATTGGGGCTCAGGTTGCCGTCTGTGCTGCAACGCCGAGGGCTCCAACACCTGACCGTGGAGCACGAGGCGCCGTTGTCTGTCGGCGGGCCCGGCATAGCCACGATCATGAAGTTGTCTGCCGAGCAGTTGCGCGAGAAGTACCTGTCGACCGGGGTTGTGACCGAGGACGATCTTGACACGTATGGTCGCTTCGCGGAGGATCCGCACACCCTGGGCCATCTACTATGCGACGGTCGCGGTCAGCGGGCAGAAGATGGCGTGAGGGCGCTTTTTTGTGCCTGACGCTCTGGTACGTGGCGAGTAACCCGTTGCATCCTATGAGGTTCTGGGAGGCAGTCGAGCGGGTCCTCAATGAGCCTGGCTTCTTCGGGTGCCGTCTCGATCTCGAACCGCTCTCTTCGGATCACGTTGCCGGTGCTATTTCGATACACCAGCTCGTCCGTATCGAGATCATATTCCGGAATCTCGGTACTCTCCCATCGCTGCACGAAGTAGTGGGAATAGAGGGTGTAGAGGCCGTGCTCTTTGCGGTTGTGCCGCAGGACATACTCCGGCATCGTCTGGATATCCAGATCGGCATGATAATGCTGAAGCCAGAGGTAATCGCCGAGGATCACCAATTTGATCAACGGCGGGTCCGAGTAGAGCTTCAGTTTGACGGCCTTTCCCATGGCCTTTAGCCGTTTAAGGAGTGCGATGCTTTGCCGGACTTCGTCCCGAAACGTGGCCAGTGTGTACTCGGGATGGGCGATGGCCAGGATGCGTGCGCTTGCGTCCAGGCTGTAGGGGTTCACGAGCAAAATTCTGGCCTCAAGACACTTATCGAGGACCGACGTCAGATCTCCTACTTGGTCCACAAAGGTGCTGTGGCCGCTTGAGCCAATCACCCTGATGGTTCGGCCGGTGCCCTGTTCTTCTTTCAGTTCCTTGATGCGCTGCTGCGCCTCCGGCGTGCGCCGGGGGAAGTAGGAGACAAGGCCGGCCCCGGTCGCCACCTTGGCGAGGGCTCGATCCTGGATGCTGCGATGGATATAGTTGAGGCAGGCCATCAGCAGGATGGCTGCCGTCATTTCTACGGCGATGAGCGAGAGTTTTTCATGCTCCACCCGAGCCCAGAACGCCAAGAACTGCTTGGCGCCTGCCGGGAGTAAGAGTGCAATGCCTGCACTCAGCGCGACGATGACGATGTGATAGAGACTCCCTGCGATAGCGCGGAAGAGTGCCTGAACTGAAGCCCACGATTCTTGAAACAACAATACACCTCTTGAAATGGTAGGGAACGTGCCCCACGACTGGGTCGGGCTGGCAATGCGAATGAGGGTGTTTCTACCTTCGACGATCGGCTCAGCGGTACGGACAAAGCAGCGTGGGAATGAAACAATCACATTCGACTCTGTGACTTCTTGGGGACTGCTGCCCCGAGCACAAGATGTCTTACGTGATCTGCTGCACCGTAACACGTATGGGCCGGTGACGCAATGCGTGCAGAAAATGACCGCCTGTTCGGAGCCACGTCGTGGTGCTCAGCCTGGGAGGGTGGGATCTCCTTACAGAGAGCTCGTGGCTGGCTCAGGCCTTGCGCACGGGGGTGGTGCTCGCCGTATGCGGTGGTGGAGTGGTCAAGGCTTTTCCCGTCTAACCCGGCGTTTCGTGTGGGGTATACCCTGATGCTGGCGCCTGGTCGAGTCCAAGAAGGAGTCAGGAGAAGGGGGAGAATTACTGCCCACCTCCAAGGAGAGCCTTCCGTCTTCAAGTGAAGATGTTTGACAGCCCCGAGCCACCTCACTGACCAGACGGCCCCTTTGGCTTCAATTAAGGCCGTCATAGGTGCGGGCGTTACAGCGCCAGTCGAGGGTGTCCTCCTCCATTGATCCCTGCAAATTCTTTCGCAGATGATAGCCCAGCATGCTCCACGTAGGGAGTTCCGCTCAGAATAGAGTTTCCCTGCCGTGAGGCAGCCCATGCTCACCGACTTGCACTCTCCCTGGCCCAGGTTTTGGGGACGTACGAAATCGCCTTTTCTGGCTTGATACTTTTCTCCTATCCTGATAGAAGTTTTTCCGTATTTGGTAAGAGGGCCGTTACGGCCTGTGATAATCCGCGCTGGAAGCTACATGGCAATGTCTTCGACATTCATGAATGTCCTCTCACCTCCTAACGGCTGCAACTCAACGTTGCCGGGTCTTAACCCGAGACGAGAAGAGGCATGGACTATTCATAGGATCGAATCGACAAGAAGAAAGAACCACAACAGCCTAGGTATTCATCCAACAAGAATACCCCCACGAAGGAGACACGATTATGCGACGTGTTGATTACATGATAGGCGCCAGGGATTTCGCGACGCTCAAAGCAGAGCAGTTCATGCAAGATGTGGTGTCGTACTACCAAGTTGAGGATACAGGAGATCGGCTGGCTGGAGCGATCACGGAAGGCGGTTTTGGGAGCGTGCCCATTTTAGCCAAAGACCGCACGGTGTTGGGTATTGTGAGTGAGTTCGACCTGCTGAAGGCCATTATGGAAGGCAAAGAACTGTCTAAGGTGACGGCAGGGGATATGATGACCAAGGGGGCGATCTCTGTGACCCAGGATACGCCAGCGATGGAGATCATTCAGCTGCTGCAGAGCAAACATCTCATTCGGGTTGCCGTGGTTGATGCTCAAGGTAAGCTGGTCGGCATCGTCTCTCGCAGAGATATCCTTGAGGGCTACGTCAGAGCGACCAAGCCGATATGGACGTTCTGATTTGAGGACGTGACCGAACCAGCCCAGTCAAAGAGGTTCAGCCAACAGCCCATGGCCAAGTCATGATGCGGGAGTGACCAATTGAGGAAGCACGAACCATGAACGGATTTCCGAACCCATGTCGCGGCTTCGAGTGGGCCTTTTCTCAAGACTTTTCCTAGAGGCTCTGTACGAAGAGTAGCCCTCTTGTTGTTCGTCCTTTTCCCTCCACGTCGTGGTAGAGATCAGTGCGGTGACAGCGTCTGGGTTCAATCGCGTTGATGAACTTCAGGCGTAGGACGTCATCGCGTTCCTCACCGTGCAGGTTGACCGCGAACGATCAGATGGCAAAGGAGCTGTGCTTGGCTCAACGCCTTCGTTGCAGGGCTATGGTGACTCGTTGGCGGGTGGTGTCATTGCAGGAAGCCAAACAGCAAAGGTTGACCCCTTGCCGAGGGTGCTGTTGACGCCCACAGTTCCGCCATGGGCTTCCGCGATTTCTTTCACAATCGCGAGTCCGAGGCCCGCTCCGCCTGATTCTCTGTCGCGCGCAGGATCCCCGCGGTAGAATCGTTCAAACAGGTGGGGCAGATGTTCTGGCGCGATGCCAGGGCCGGTATCCTCCACTTCCACCACTACCCGTCCGTTCTCCGGTCTGAGCCGTACGGTCACCGTGCCTTCTGGTGGCGTGTGGGCCAAGGCGTTATCGAGCAGATTGATGAGCAATTGTGTCAGTCGCCCGTCATCCCCCAACACGAGCGGCACCGGGTGCGTATCCAGTGTGAGTCGAACCTTGCGGTCTTCGGCCAGCACGGTCAGTTCCTTCACCAGCTCCTGCACCAGCGGTGCTAATGCCAGCGGGACCAGCTTCACGGGAGGGCGATCCCCGGCGAATTGGGCCAGTGTCAGGAGCGAGCGAGTCAAGGTGCTGAGCCGCTCGATCTGCCCCAAGTTGGTGACCAAGGCGTCCCGGTATTCGTCGGCGCTCCGGCGTTGTTGTAAGGCGACCTCGATCGTGCCTTTGATCACAGTCAAGGGAGTCTGAATCTCATGGGCCGCATCGGCGACGAACCGGCGTTGGCCTTCAAAGACTGTGTGCAAGCGGTCTAACATTGCGTTGAATACGCTGGCCAGCCGTGCGAATTCCTCGTACGGCGCATCCAACACCACGCGTGTCTTCAGCGACGGGACGGAGATCTGTTCTGCGGTGGTCGTCAGGACTTCGACTGGCGTCAGGGCCTGGCGAGCCAGCCAGCGACTTCCGATCCAGGCCGCTCCGACCATGGCCGCGGCCAAGCCTGCGAGCAGGAGGATCAGCAAGTGGAGGGTCTCCTGCACCAGACGGAGCGATGTCTCCGTCTGAAGAATGTACTGCACCGTTCCATTGCGCGTGATGGGGAGAGAGATGCGGCGGATAGGATCAGCATTTGGCGTGGCGATGGTGTCGTAGACGGTGCGTCCGCTCTGGACATCCGCCAGTAATGAGGCCTCCAGTGGGGGGCGCAAGCCCACCGCCGCTCCCTTCCACATAACCGCTCCGGTCGGAGCCAGGACTACGGTGAAGCGGGCGGCCTCACGCAATTCGTCTTCCTCGTTGTCCTCCGACGCGGTGAGGGCGCCGGTCTTGGGTTCGACCCGTGTGGATTCTTGCTGGGCGCGGGCGAGCAGTTCGCTGTCGATATGGTGATACAGGAGGTTCGAGAGTCCGGTGTGGATCAAGACGGCAAAGGCCGTCAGGAGGACGAGCATGACAGCCAGGGCCGAACGGCGGATGTGAGTGCGGAAGGCGACCATGTTCTACGCGTGCCCTACCCTTGCGGTGTTGTTAGCACGTACCCGACGCCGCGAACCGTATGAATGAGCTGAGCGGGGAACTCTCGATCGACTTTGGCGCGCAGCGCCCGAATGTGCACATCGACAATATTGGTCATGCCGTCGTAGTGGATGTCCCACACATGTTCGATGATCGCAGTCCTTGTCAGCACCCGGTCCGGATTACGAAGCAGGTATTCCAGCAACGCGTACTCTTTGTTCGTGAGTGTGATCTCCCGGCCTGCTCTCCAGACCCGATGGGCGAGGGGGTCGATCTCGAGGTCCGCGACCGTGAGCCGCGGCGTGTGGTCGTTGCCCTTTCGCCGAATCAACGCGCGCGCCCGCGCGAGCAGTTCGGCAAAGGCGAAGGGTTTGGTGAGGTAGTCATCGGCTCCCATGTCGAGGCCGGTCACCCGGTCCTCCACGGTTCCTCGGGCTGTGAGGAGCAGGATCGGCACCGTGTTCCCAGCGGCACGAAGGCGACGGCAGACCGTGAATCCGTCCAGTTTGGGAAGCATGACGTCGAGGATGACGAGGTCGTAGGGGGTGGTGCTCGCCATGAGGAGCCCTTCTTCGCCGTCTTGCGCGAGATCCACCGCATAGCGTTCTTCTCGAAGTCCCTTTTGGATGAACCCCGCAAGGTTCGGGTCGTCTTCAACAATTAAGATGCGCATCGTAGTCCCTCTGCCAGGATTCTAGCCTCCCGGCACGATCTGGGCAATCGGGCGCGATAGTGGTGGTCTGGGGCCACATGCTCTTGGCTACCCGGAAGAAACACCCACTCACGAATGTCTTCTTGCCCAGGTGCATCGCACCCTCTCTCCGGGACATCGCGCCGCGAGCGCGATTCATGCAGGATGCCTCACCCAGTCGTGAATCCTGTCTGTTGCTTAGTCGATCCCTTCTCTCCACTCACCCGCTTGTAGAGCGCCGGGATGATCAGCAACGTTAAGATCGTCGAGGTGAACAAGCCTCCGATGACGACGGTGGCGAGGGGCCGCTGGACCTCGGCACCCATGCTGGTGGCCACCGCCATGGGAAGAAAGCCGAGGCTGGCGACGAGCGCCGTCATCAGCACGGGCCTGAGTCGGTCCATGGCTCCCTGCGTGACGGCTTGATCGATGGGGAGACCCTCTGCTTCGAGTTGCCGGATGTGGCTGACCAGCACGACACCATTGAGCACCGCAATGCCAAACAGGGCAATGAATCCAATGACCGCTGAAATGCTGAGTGGCAGGCCGCATAGCCAAAGAGCCACGATGCCGCCGGATAGGGCCAAGGGGACATTGAGAAAAATCAGCAGCGCTGGCCGCATGGCTCCAAAGATGACGGAGAGCACACCCAGAATCAGGAGGAGGGTGATGGGCACGACCACGGCTAACCGGCTGGTGGCTTCTTGAAGATGCTGAAACTGTCCGCCCCAGGTTAATTCGTACCCTGTCGGGAGCGACACCTCTCGTGCCACCAGGCGCTGAGCCTCTGTCACAAAGCTCCCCAAGTCCCTTCCTCGGATGTTGTTCTCCACCATGATACGTCGCTGCACGTGCTCCCTGCTGATCTGAGCCGGTCCCGTGTCCACTCGGATGGCCGCTACGCGGGAGAGGGGGACGAGTTCGCCATGACCAGTGGGGATGAGCAGATTGCCCAATGCGGCAGGATCAGCTGAGGCGCTGTCGGCTAAGCGGACGACCAGGTCAAAGCGCCGAGGCCCTTGGACGACAGTGCCGACGACGTGTCCCACACGTGTAGTTTGGATGAGGGTGAGCACTTCATCTGCCGTGAGTCCATACCGGGCGATCTGTTCCCGGTCCACAATCACTCGCAGCAGTGGAAGGCCCGCGACCTGCTCCACTTTGACGTCTGCTGCGCCGCGCACGGTTTTCAACACCCGCGCGACGGCCTCGGCCTGCTGTGTGAGCACCTCCAACTCAGGCCCAAAGATCTTGACGGCGAGATCGGAGCGTGTCCCTGCGATCAATTCGTTGAAGCGCATCTCGATCGGTTGCGTAAAGCCGAGGCCGACGCCTGGAACCGCATCGAGAATGGCGGGCCGTATCTTGGCGATGAGGCCCTCGCGAGTGCCGGCGGTCGTCCATGCGTGCTGCGGCTTGAGGATGACGAACACATCGGACATCTCCACGCCCATCACGTCGGTGGCCACCTCGGGACTCCCGGTTCTGGTCACCACCTGCACGACTTCCGGAAATCTGCGAAGCACCCGTTCCACGTCTAAGGCATTCCGGACCGACTCGCTCAGCGACACACTAGGCAATCGCCAGAGTTGAATGGCCATGTCCCCCTCGTCGAGTCGAGGGACAAACTCGATGCCAAGCCACCCGGTGATGCCGACACTCACGACAAACAGCCCAATCGCCGGCGTAACCACCCACGCCGGGCGCGCCGTCGCCCAGCTGAGACAGGGTTCGTAGACACGGCGCAGCATTCTGCTCACACGCGTGTCCTCCTGTCCGGGGGTCGCCCGCACAAACCAAAGAGCGAGCAGCGGAGTGACCGTTACCGCGAGGAGGAGTGATCCGGCCAGGGCCAGGATCACGGTCAGTGCCATCGGACGGAACATCTTCCCCTCGATGCCGGTCAGGGCCAGGATGGGCACGTACACGAGAATGATGATGCTGACGGCCAGGGTCATGGGGCGAAGGACCTCGCGGCCGGCCGCCTGGATCTCACTCAGCCGCGCCTCCTGGCTCATGACGCCTTTCTTCGCCAATCGTCGGAGAATGTTGTCGACCATCACGACCGAGCCATCCACGAGCAACCCAAAATCGATGGCGCCGAGGCTCATGAGGTTGCCGGAGAGTCCGGCCTGCATCATCCCGCTGAACGCAATCAGCATCGACAACGGAATGGCGGACGCCACGATCACGCCTGCACGGAGATCGCCGAGAAAGAGGAACAGCACGGCAATCACGAGGAGTCCCCCTTCAAGCAGATTGTTGCGCACGGTGCGCATGACCTTCGAGACCAAGAGCGTTCGGTCGTAGTAGGGTTCGATGGTCACACCAGGGGGGAGGGTCGCTTCAATTTCTCTCACTCGGGTTTTGACACGCTCGACGACCTGCTGGGCATTCTCGCCCGCCAACATCTGGACCATGCCGATGACGGTTTCGCCCTCTCCCATGGCTGTCGCTGCGCCGATGCGGAGTGCCGACGCCTCCTTCACCTCCGCGACATCAGAAATGTATATCGGGACTCCCCCGGGGCCGTGCGCCACGACAATTCTCGCGAGGTCGGCCACCTGCGTCGCCAAGGCTTCGCCACGAATGAGCAATTGTTCACGTTCATGCTCAATGTAGCCGCCGCCGGCGATGGCGTTGTTGCGTTCGAGCGCCTCAAATACGTGCCGAAGCGACAGCTTGAAGGACAGGAGCTTCGCGGGATCCACCACGACTTGGAACTGTTGAGGTTCTCCTCCCCAAATATTGACTTCGACCACGCCCGGCACCGCCCGCAGCCGCATTCCGATATCCCACTCAAGCAGCGTTCGGAGAGCCATGGGGCTGTAGCCGTGCCCCTTCAGCGTGAATTGATAGACTTCGCCCAACCCGGTCGTCAGCGGTCCCACGATCGGACGACCATACTCGATAGGAATGCGTTCCATCGCGCGCGTCAACCGTTCGGTGACCAACTGTCTCGCGCGGTAGATATCCATCTGATCTTCGAAGATCGCGGTGACCGCCGAAAGCCCATAGCGCGACACAGATCGAAGCTCGCGTAGGGCAGGCAATCCGCTCAGCGAGGCTTCGATCGGAAACGTGATGAACTGTTCCACTTCAACCGGGCCGAGCGAGGGGGAACGGGTCAGGATTTGGACCTGGACCGGCGTCAGATCCGGCATCGCGTCAATGGTGAGGTGGGTCAGTGACCACAGGCCGATGGCGATCACGAGCATCACCGCCACCAGAGTGAAAAAGCGGTAGCGCAGCGAGAGGGTGAACAGCCGTTCCATCTTACCCTCCCTCTCCGGACCCGATGTGTTCTTTCAGCAGGACATTCTTCAGGTCAAAGACGCCGTCGACCACCACCTGCTCGCCCGCAGTCAGTCCTTTCTGCACTTCCACCCACCCTCCGCCTTCGCGTCCGACTTCGATGGGGACGAATGCATACCCAGCCTCCCGCTGCACGAAAACGCCACGCACGTTCTCCACCATCGTCAGCGCTGACACGGAGACTGCCAAGGTTGGTGAACTCGCGACGGTCAGCTGAACATCCACATACTCTCGTGGCTTCAGGCGGTGCTGATGGTTCGCGACTTCGAACCGAACGTGAATCGTGCGCGTGGTCTCGTCCGCTACCGGCGCAAGATACGTGAGCGGAGCTGTGACCGGCTCTCCACCCTTCGGCAGGATCGTTCCCACGTCACCTTCCTTGAACTTTCTGGCCTGTTCGATCGGCAGATTGGCAAAGACCCAGACCCGGCTTGTATCGACGACCTCGAACAGTTCATTTCCAGGAGTGACTCCCTGCCCCCGCACAACATGTTGCGAGACCACCGTTCCGCCGATCGGTGATGTGAGTGTGTAACGATGCCCCTCCTGGTGGCTTCCATGCTCCAGCCCACGTAATTCACCTGCCGTCATGCCCATATTCAGAAGCTTCTCACGGACATGTTGATGACGGGCCTGCGCTTCGATGTGGTGGCCTCGTTCTTCGACTAGTCGACGCTCCGTCACGATCTGCTCGGCTGCTAGCGTTACAGTCCGCTGGTACCCGCTTTCGGCCACATCCGCCTGGGCCTTCGTTACGAGATATTCCTGCACCAATTCATCCAAACGCAGACTCTCAATGGCCACCAATGGCTGCCCAGTCCGGACACGATCACCCAGCTGAACATGGATGCGCTCGACTTGTCCCTCAATCCTGGACGTAATCTTGGCGACCAGCTTCAGATCGAGCGACACTTCGCCTGGGGCCGTCACCACTTCTGGAACCACGTGCAGGGCGACCGTGTCGGTCCGTACTCGATCCCGCACGGTCGCCGGGGCTTGAATAGTGCTGACGCGAGGAGCGCCTGACTGTGGCGTCGCTTTCTGCGGCGGAGTCGGCTGTTCACTTCCGCGGTCTCCGCAGGCCGCAACAAAGAGGAACAGTGCGAGCACACACGATCCGGTCTGTGCGGTCCATCTGATTGTCATGGTCAGGCTCTTTCTGAATCGTTAGATCCCACCGACAGCCCGTTCAAGCCTGGCGAGGGCGATGGAGAGGTCCGCGCGTGCCTGGACGTACTCGAGCAGCGTCTGCCTATACACCCGTTGTGAATCGAGCAGGTCCAAGAGGCTGGCGGCCCCCTGCTGGAAGCTGATGCGCGCGACCCGCAGCGTCTGCTCCGCTTGCTTCAGCAACCCTGTCTCGAAGACCTGGAGCTGTTCGTTCGCCGTGCGGACCTCCTGGACATGTTGCGTGATGGCTTGGGTCAATTCATTCTGCGCGCGCCGGCGTTCGGCCTCTGCACGATATTTGGCGCCGCGCGCGCTCTCGATCTCTCCCTGGCGTTGGTACCACAACGGGATGGGGACGCTGAGCCCGGCAACAATCGACTCGTCACCCGCCTCGCGGTGATAGTTGCCGTGCACCGTGAGGTTCGGAATCCGTGATTCTTGTTCCAGGACGGTACTGAACTCGGCTTGCTCGATCACCTTGGCGAGGCGTCGGAGTGCGGGGTGCCGCTCGACAGCCAGCGCGGTGAGCGCCTCCCGATCAGGTTCCTGAGGGAGCGACTCGAAGTCACCCTGGATCGAAAACTGTGTGGCCAATGCGTTGCCGGTCACCATGTCGAGTTTGGCCCTCACCACGACCAAGGCATTCTGAGCGCGTGCGACTTCCTTCATGGCTTTCTGCACCTCGACGGTGGCCTTCATCGTTTCAAAGATCGTGGCGTCGCCCGCAGCCACGCGCGCCTTCACTGTTCGCAGCACATCTCCGACCATCGTCAGGTTTTGGCTGGACAACTCGGCATCTCGCTGCGCGAACAACACCTGGTAGAAGGCGACCTTGACCTCGGCAACCACATTGAGGCGTGTCTCGTCCATCGCAGCACCGGCCCCTGCCGCTCCTGCATCCGCCGCCTGCTGTCGAGCGCGGCGTTTCCCTTGCCACTCCAGCGGCTGTTCAACCGTCACCGTCCGTTCGGTCGTTTTTACCCCGGTACTGGGATCCCGAATGGATCCTCGCCCGGTCGACCCCGAAATTGAGGGATTGAGATAGGCCCCGGCGGCGACCTGTTGGCCGCGACTTTGTCGCAGGGCCCCCTGGGCTCCTGCCATCGCAGGATTGCGCTCGAGCGCGAGGCCAATGATGTCCCCCAGCGCATACTGGTGTGGGCCTTCGGCGGCCTCACTCTCAAGGGTTCTGTTTATGGGGAGCGCGCAGGCACAGGCCATCAGTCCAAGGATGAGAAACCATCGAGACAACATGGAGCACCTCCGTTTGTTGCAATCGCGGTGCTCAGCCGAAGCAGGGTTTGCTGGCATCTCCGGTCCAGAACCAGTAGGTGCTGGGGAAATGGCCTGACCCTGCCAGGGAGAGAGCCTCCGCGCATGCTGCCAGCCATAGGAAGCTGGCCTCTGTGAGCGACTCCGGTGGAATCGACTCAGACGGAGGTTGTTGGGGGAGCGCGAGCGGAGAGGTCGTTCGCGAGGAGGACCAGTATGGGTGCGGGGAAAATACCCTGACGCGTGAGGCCGCAAGGACGGGTCAGCAGGGTGAGATCCACCTCAGCGAGTACGACATCAGTCAGGGCCTGCTTGGCCGAGGGGCGGTCTGGAGAGGAGGAGAGAAAGGAGAGCCCAATCTCGGGGTGGCGCAAGAGCTCTGCGGAGGCGCCGAGGAGCGGAAGAATTGGCGACTGCATCACCGGCGCATCATGCGCGTGAACATGATGTCCGTATTCGCCCTCCAGGTCTTGCGAGAAGACGGTGTGGAAGACCCCACCATGGACATGATCGGCTATTCCATGACGATGATCCGCCTCGGGATGGACGTGGATCAACGGGATGACGAGCATCCAGAGGACCAGCCACAAGACAGACACGACGTGAAACCGACGCACGTTCGACCTCATCGCCTCAGTGAAATATTCGATGGCCTCGTTCCCTCACCCTACACCACGTGCATCACAGGGACAAGTGTTGAGGCCCTCCGGTCAACTTGCCGACACGCTCAAGATCGCCCATTGGGATTCCCTGCTATATGCGATCCCCGTCATCTATCATTTTCCGGGGAGGTGTTGTGCCGCGTTGACGCCGGCACCATGCTCATAGACGAGATTCCCACCGGTGTGACCGGTTGCACTCACCGCCACGAGTCCAAGTGTCGCCACCACCAGATAGGCAGCGAAGACCCTCGTACTGAAGCGATTGCGAAGCAGGAGCCGAGACAGAAACAAGACCGTCATAATGCCGAGCGTTAGGTAGGCCAGCATTTCGTGGGTCTCGATGAGAGCTTCGGCCACACCAGCTTTCTCCGCCGCATCCTCAGCCAGGGTTCCTGCAATCGCGCCGGCGATGCCACCCAGGAGACCCAATCCCAGCAACCAGAGCGCGCCTTCGCGGAGATTGTCGCGCGTGAGGGCTCTACTCGCCACATCAAAAAGGACGCTGACGAACAGCAGGGCGATCGGGAAATGGACGAGCATTGGATGAAAAGGGATGTGCATAGTCGACTCTCCTTTGTTGTACAGGCACGCTGCACGGGATCAGGCCAGACGCTTCCAACCTGATCCCGCCTTGGAGTCACTGCCGCGCTTACTTCTTGTGACTGCCTTCGTGCTTGGCGGCCTCTTTGTCTTCTGAGACCTGGCCCGATTGTGCGTCGACGGTATACTCCCGGCTTTCTCCGCTGTTGCTGACCACGGTAATCTCGTACTCGACCTTGCCGTCCTCGGCTTCCAGCTCTGCCTCGACCACTCGGCCTGGGTATTTGTCCGTGACGGCTTTGATCGCCTGTTCGATCGTGACCGCCGTCTTGGGGAGACTCTGATGTTCCTTGTCGGCGAGTGCCAGGCCGGCAACGGAGGTGAGAGACACTGCGACACACGCTGCCATGATGATCGTCTTCATGATGCGACCTCCTCGGTGAAAGAGTGAAAACACGTTGCTCAGGTCTGGATACTATCTGTTCAACATGAGAGCGCTATGAAGCCAAGATGAAGAATTCTTCATCGAAGCCTGCGATGTCGAGACCTATGTTCACGTGAAAGGAGACCCTGGGTGCCGTGTCTGTGGGCAAGCGGGGTCACGGCAGTCCAGAAATGTTCATCATAGAGCTCTTTCTATAGAGCTCTTTCCTTGAGCC
>CXWL01106231.1_pt1 | contig 13791 bp, 15 predicted proteins | sample 590931 | NCBI WGS metagenome assembly CXWL01 (sample SAMEA3498368, study PRJEB10139) | groundwater metagenome | biome: water well; material: biofilm material | place: Germany | collected 2015-04-27 | reverse complement strand
CTGGTCGACGGCAAGCGCATTTCCGGCGGCATCTTCGACTTCGCGCTGTTCATGGTCCATAACGCCAAGGAGCAGCTGGCGCGCGGCGCCGGCCCTTACTTCTACCTGCCGAAGATCGAGTCGCACCTCGAAGCGCGCCTGTGGAACGATATCTTCGTGATGACGCAAAAGGAACTCGGCCTGCCGCAAGGAACGATCAAGGCGACCGTGCTGATCGAAACCATCCTGGCCGCTTTCGAGATGGACGAAATCCTGTACGAACTGCGCGAGCACAGCGCCGGCCTGAACGCGGGCCGCNNNNCATCAAGAAGTTCAAGCTGGACAAGGATTTCTGCCTGGCCGACCGCCCGAAAGTGACGATGACCGCGCCGTTCATGCGCGCCTACGCCTTGCTGCTGCTGAAGACCTGCCACCACCGCGGCGCGCAGGCAATGGGCGGCATGGCCGCGCTGATTCCGATCAAGAACGATCCGGAGAAGAACGAGATCGCGATGGCCGGCGTGCGGGTCGACAAGGCGCGCGACGCCACCGACGGCTACGACGGCGGCTGGGTCGCGCACCCGGGCCTGGTCGAACTGGCGATGACCGAATTCACCAAGGTGCTGGGCGACCGTCCGAACCAGCTCGACAAGCAGCGCATGGACGTCGACGTGACTGGCGCGCAGCTGCTCGACTTCAAGCCGGAAGCGCCGATCACCGAAGCGGGCCTGCGCTACAACATCAACGTCGGCATCCACTACCTCGGCAGCTGGCTGTCGGGCAACGGCTGCGTGCCGATCCATAACCTGATGGAAGATGCGGCGACCGCCGAGATCAGCCGTTCGCAGGTGTGGCAGTGGATTCGTTCGAGCAAAGGCGTGCTGGAAGATGGCCGCAAGGTCACCGCCGAGATGGTGCGCGCGATGATTCCGGAAGAGCTGGCCAAGGTCAAGGTCGACGCGCCGAATGGCGACAACCCGACCTACGATCGCGCGGCGCAGATCTTCGAGGAAATGGCAACGTCGGAATCGTTCGCCGAATTCCTGACCTTGCCGCTGTACGAGGAAATCTAAGCCTGGCGTTTCCGCTCCGCGAGGGGCGGTTTCGCAAGAAAATCGGCGAGCGCCCGCTGGTCGATGCGCTGCCCCTGCAGATGGCGGATCAGCGACTCGACCCGGTCGGCGCCCCAGAACAGCTCGTCGCCGACCCGGAACGTCGGCACACCGAACACGCCGTCGGCGATCGCCTTCTCGGTCTCGGCCGCCAGCTGCATCTTGATGGCCGGCTGCTGCGCCGCGCTTTGCAGGGCTGGGCCGCTCAGGCCGCAGCTCGCCGCCACACGCGACAGGACCGCAGGGTCCGACGCTTCCTCCCCTTGTTCCCAGCAGGCGCTCATCACCGCGAGCGCGAAACGGCGGCGCTCGTCCTGGCGCGTCAGTGCCAGGCACATCCGCAAGGCCTGCAAGGGATTGAACGGGTGGCCGGGCGGGCCCTTGAAAACGAGGCCCAGGCGCGCCGCTTCGCGCATCACGTCTCGGAATATATACAGCCGCTTGGCGGGCACTTCCGCCGGACCCTTGTTGCCATGCGCGTTGAGCAGGGCGGCGAACAGCACCGGCTGGAACATCACCTGCGCGCCGGCCGCCTCGATCCTGGCGATTGCCTTGCTGGCCAGCCAGCCGTACGGGCTGACCGGGTCGAAATAAAAGGTGACGACGGGGGTGGAGGTCATGGGGCCTTCAAAAGGTGTTCTTCCATTCGCGCAGGGCGGCGAATGCCGCTACCGGGGCGGCGCCCTTGTCGAGCTTGTGCGCCGCGACCAGGCTGTCGATGATCTCCGGTTCGCGGTAGCGCAAGAACGGGTTGGTGGCTTTTTCGAGGCCGATATTGGACGGCACCGTGGCCTGGCCGGCCGCGCGCCTGGCGGTATCGCGCTGCACCCGTTGCTGCAGTTGCTCGTTGCCGGGTTCGACCGCGCATGCGAAGCGCAGGTTGGCCAGCGTGTACTCGTGCGCGCAAAACACGCTGGTGTCGTCCGGCAGGGCAGCGAGTTTGCCCAGCGAAACGGTCATCTGCGCCGGCGTACCCTCGAACAGCCGGCCGCAACCGCCCGCGAACAAGGTGTCGCCGCAGAACAGCCAGTGCTCGCCCGGCGTCTCGCGCACATAGGCGATGTGGCCCCTGGTGTGGCCGGGCACATCGAGCACGCGCAAGGCGAGCTCGAGTCCCGGCACGGCGACCCGGTCGCCTTCGGCGAGCGGCTCGGTGACCACGGAAATGTTATCGTTGCGCGGGCCGAACACCGGCACCCGCGCATGGCTCAGCAATTGCGGAACACCGCCAATGTGGTCAGCATGGTGATGGGTGAGTAGAATGGAGGTAAGAGTGAGCTTGTGCGCGGCCAGGGCGGCAAGGATGGGGCCGCTGTCGCCGGGGTCGACTGCTGCGGCGTTGACGCCGTCATGCACCAGCCACAGGTAGTTGTCCTTGAACGCGGGAACTGCTAGCACGCTCAGGGCGCTGCGCGGTAAATTGGTCATAGTATGGGTTTCGACGAAAAGGCAGGCATGGATAGCGCGGCATCTGAAAAATCCATTATAGCGCTCGACGGCTGGCTGCAATCGCCGGCCGGCGCCTACGTGCGTGCGTGGGAGCAAGCCTGCCTGGATCAACTGACCGCCGACATCTTCGGCTTCAACGCGGTCCAGATCGGTTTGCCGCAGATCGATGCGCTGGCCGCCAACCGCATGCCCAACAAATGGCAGGCGGCCACCCGCACCTCGACCGCCGACCAGCTCGCCATCGCGGCCTCGGGCAAGCAGATCGCGGTGGCGCTCGAGTTCGCCGAGTTGCCGTTCGCCTCGCAAAGCCTGGACCTGGTGGTGCTGCCGCACGTGCTCGAGTTTGCCGCCGAGCCGCACCAGGTATTGCGCGAAGTCGAACGGGTGCTGATTCCCGAAGGCCAGGTCATCATCTGCGGCTTCAATCCGGCCAGCCTGTGGGGCGTGCGCCAGGGGCTCGGGCGGATCACGCGCAGCCCGTATTTGCCGGTGGCCGGCGAATTCATTTCTATGCCGCGCATGAAAGACTGGTTAAAATTGTTGAATCTTGGCGTCAGCCGCAGCCATTTCGGCTGCTATGCGCCGCCTTGCCGCACCGCCCAGTGGCTCAACCGGTTCGCGTTCATGGAACGCTCGGGGCAACGCTGGTGGCCGTACCTTGGCGCGGTGTACATGGTGCATGCGATCAAGCGCGTCAAGGGCATGACCATCATCGGTCCGGCCTGGAACAAAAAATCGGCGACGGCGCCCCAAGCGGTTCCGGCAACAAACAGGAAGTAAAACAGAGAAAGTAAAAAAGCAGGATGAGCAAAGTAGAAATTTTTACCGATGGCGCGTGCAAAGGCAATCCCGGCACCGGCGGCTGGGGCGCCTTGCTGGTGGCCGACGGCCACGAGAAGGAAATCTTCGGCGGCGAGCTGAACACCACCAACAACCGCATGGAGTTGCGCGCCGTGATCGAAGCGCTGACCACGCTGACCCGGCCGTGCGAAGTGGTGCTGCATACCGACAGCCAGTACGTCCAGAAAGGCATCTCGGAATGGATTCACGGCTGGAAAAAGCGCGGATGGAAAACTGCGGCCAAGGAACCGGTCAAGAACGAAGACCTGTGGAAAGCGCTGGACGCGATCCAGGCCACGCATGTGGTGGACTGGCGCTGGGTGCGCGGCCACAACGGCCATCCCGGCAACGAGCGGGCCGACGTGCTGGCCAATCGCGGCGTCGAGACGGTGCGCAAGTAAGCGGGCGCGGCGCTTTGCTATACTGCGCGCCGCACCAATCGACATTTTCCACTGCCGTACCAACCTGAGTCTTTATGCGTCAAATCGTTCTCGATACTGAAACCACCGGCCTGAACCCGCGCACCGGCGACCGCGTCATCGAAGTCGGCTGCGTCGAGCTGCACAACCGCATGCTGACCGGTAACAACTTCCACCGTTACATCAATCCCGAGCGCGATTCGGAAGAGGGCGCGCTGGCGGTGCACGGCCTGACCACCGAATTCTTGCGCGACAAGCCCAAATTCGCCGCGATCGCGCAGGAGTTGCGCGACTACATCCAGGGCGCCGAAGTCATCATCCACAACGCGCCGTTTGACCTGGGCTTCCTGAATGCGGAATTCAAGCTGCTCGGGCTGCCGAGCTTTACCGAGCATTGTTCCGGGGTGATCGACACGTTGGTCAATGCGAAGGAGATGCATCCGGGCAAGCGCAACTCGCTGGACGCCCTGTGCGACCGCTACGGCGTGTCCAACGCGCACCGCAAGCTGCACGGCGCGCTGCTCGATGCCGAGTTGCTGGCCGACGTCTATTTATCGATGACGCGCGGGCAGAATTCGCTGTCGATGGACATGGAAGAGGAGGCCACCTCGGTGGGCGGCTTGCTGGAAGCGGTGCCGCTGGCCGAGATCTTCGTGCTGGTGGCAAGTGACGACGAAGTTGCCGAGCATGAAAGCGTGCTGGGCGGGCTCGACAAGGCGGTCAAAGGTCAATGTATCTGGAGAAATTACGTAGCCGCATAAGTTTTCGTGACGTTTTCGTCACGGTATGCGATAATACGCCCCGCTTTGGGAGGTTAGCTCAGGGGTAGAGCACTGCATTCACACTGCAGGGGTCGCAAGTTCGAAACTTGCACTTCCCACCAGTTTCAAGATATTGATTCTTAAGCGTTTCTTCTAAACGTCCGCAATATCTGCCCTTATTGAATCGGAGCATTTGCCACAAAATTGCCACAACTTAGTGGCAAGGAGCTTGTGGTGGCAACGATTCGTCAACGTGGTACTCAATTTGAAGTTCAGATCCGCCGCAAGGGCTGGCCGACACTTTCAAAATCATTCCCAGACAAAGCAGCAGCGCGTGGTTGGATTTCGGTCATTGAGTCCGAGATGGTGCGCGGCATTTTTATCGACCGCACCGAGGCCGAGAAGAATACGCTCGGAGATCTTTTAGGCCGATACCTCACCGAGGTCTCTGAAGGAAAGAAGGGGGCCAAATCCGAGCGCTACCGGATCGCGTCCTTACGTCGCGATCCGATCGCGCAGTACAAGGTCGCTGGCTTGTCCGGCAAGGTGCTCGCCGAATGGCGAGACCGTCGTCTCAAACAAGTCAGTGGCTCGACGACAAATCGCGATCTCGGTCTAATCTCGCACGTAATCAATGTGGCGAGGAAGGAGTGGGGCATCCACATAGAAAATCCCGTGTCCTTGATCCGCCGGCCGCCGGAGAGCAAGGGCCGAAATCGTCGTCTCTCGGCGTCTGAGGAGCAACGGCTGCTGTCCGAACTGGAGCCGAGCAAGCGCTCCGATAAGGGATTTTACGACGAGGGTGGGACAAGAAATCCTTGGATGTACCCGCTCGTTGTACTGGCGATCGAGACGGCAATGCGCCGCAGCGAAATCCTCTCTTTGCAATGGGATGACGTCTTCCTGGATGACCGATTCGTGCGGCTCCAAGATACAAAGAATGGCGAGTCTCGAGACGTCCCCCTGTCAAACAAGGCCCATGCCATCTTGAAGGGTCTTCCGCAGGAGACATCCGGCAGTGTATTTCCTACCACCGCTGATGCGGTTAAGAAGGCCTTTGTGCGCGCCGCTGAGCGTGCTGGGATCAAGAACCTCCACTTTCATGACCTTCGTCATGAGGGCACAAGTCGCCTGGCGGAGAAGCTTGACAATGTGCTTGAACTTTCCGCCGTCACTGGCCACAAGACATTGTCCATGCTAAAGCGGTATTACCATCCGCGCGCCAAGGATCTCGCGAGAAAGCTGGGGTGAGCAGATGAACAAGACCCCGCTTTTCCGCGCCTATTGCGATTGGCCATACGAGACGGCGATATTTGTCGAGGCCAATGATCGCCAAAGCGCATGCCTCAAGATTTCACGCCTGATCAGAACGCTATACGATTGTCAACGAGGCGACGTGTCGTTTTACAACTTCGACTCTTATCGCAAACTCATTGACGAAAAGGGCGTCGATGATGACCAGGACCTCAGGCTATTCGAGTCAGGGTGGGATGCGGACGGCGTAGCGTCCTGGGTGGAAAGTCCTCTATTCCTTGCGCCCCTGAATCAATCGTTCCTACTGGCCGCATGGTGGCGGCTGCAGCGCCATCTGGAAGATTCGGACCTAGCGGAGCAGCACGAGCAGGTTCGCCCTCGTATGTGAGTGGTTCGCATCGTCGCTGGCCGGGCCGACCGGCCAAAGCGCTCCTACATGCGCCCACGAGGCGTGCTGGTGCCCTTCGGGCATCCGGGCCTTCGCCCGGACTCAAATCGCCCGCACAGCCTGCTCAAACACCCCAAGAGGCTTTTTAGGGAGGAGCGCCGTGGTAGGACTCATCGATGTGTTTGGACACAATGCTGTGCAACAGCGAATTTAAGGTGGCCGCGAGAAACGAGAAGAATTTACGCGAGGAGCTCGGACAAGTGGTTTAGCTGGATATAAAAACAGTATAATTCTTGCTTCAGTTGACAATCGCGAACAATGGGCAAAGATACATCAATCGAGTGGACGCACCATACGTTTAACCCATGGTGGGGGTGCGTTAGGGTATCTGCGGCCTGTGACCACTGCTATGCTGAGACCTGGGCTAAACGTCTAGGTGAAGAGGTGTGGGGTCCCAAGTCTGATCGCCGATTTTTTGGGGACGCGCATTGGAAAGATCCCCTGAAGTGGAACGCTGATGCCGTCGCGCAAGGCGTTCGAAAGCGTGTGTTCTGCGCTTCAATGGCAGACGTTTTCGAGAACAGAGCAGACCTGATTCCTCATCGCCTTCGGCTTTTAGAACTCATCGCCCGAACTCCCCAACTTGACTGGCTCCTGCTTACTAAGCGAATTCACTTGGTAAAAAAACAGCTGCCTAAGGGATATGTGTTTCCTTCAAACGTTTGGCTCGGGACGACCGTTGAAAATCAAGCCGAGGCCGACAAGCGCGTTCGTCATCTTCTAGAGTTTGCCACTCCCGCAGTCAGATTTCTATCGTGCGAGCCATTGTTGGGCCCCTTGGACTTACGAAAATTCTTAGATAGGAACGAAGCAGGGGTTCGGGTTGACTGGGTGATTGCGGGAGGCGAGTCGGGACATGGCTCCCGACCGATGGAACCTCAATGGCCAGATGAGTTGCGCAAGCAATGCACTACTGCTCGTGTAGCATTCCATTTTAAGCAATGGGGCCACTGGGCTCCGGTAGAGTTAGCTGCAGATGCATTGACGAAAAGAACCGTAATTCACATTGTCCGGCACGGTGATTTAGAAATTCAGCTAGCTGCAGTGGGGAAAGGCAAGGCAGGTCGTGTGCTCGGTGGTCGACACTGGGATCAGTTCCCGAAACTTCAAAAGAATAAGTGAACCGTCAGCTATAGAAAGGATTGATCCTTGGCGAAGGGCAAGCACTACGACTGGAGAAATGGACCGGCTGAGCTGGACTCCCATAGCTTGACCAAGCATGATGTTTTGGTTGGCTATCTAATTCGATATTTTGAGCAGCGTACCCTTAACTCGCGAGGTATGGAGCGATTTCGCCTGACTCTTGTAGACGGTTTTTGTGGCGGCGGCCTGTACACCATTCGAGGCACAAATGAGAAGGTATTTGGGTCACCGCTTCGGATGCTCAAGGCCGTTGAAGAGGCCACTGTGCTGGTCAACCAAAAGCGGACAAAAAAGCTTGAATTGGATGTCCAGTACGTTTTCATTGACAAAGATAAGCACGCAATCGCACATCTCTCGCAGGTACTCCAATTGCACGGGTACGGTGCGTTGATCGGCAATACCGTTCACTTGGTGTGTCAGGAATTCGGATCTGCGGCTTCTGCTGTGATTGCCCAGGTCTCTCGCCACACACCACGTGCTGCCCGAGCTCTCTTTTTTCTCGACCAATACGGGTACACGGATGTCCCAGCTCCGTTGATTCGTCAAATTTTTACCAGCCTGCCAAATAGTGAAGTGGTGCTGACGTTTCATGTATCGTCCTTCGCAACGTACACTAATGACGAGTTCGCCCAACATGTTGGAAAGGCGCTTGCCATCGATCTTAGCTCCGCACTTGGCGGGCAAAGTATAGAAGACATCAAGGACAATGACGCGGACTGGCGTCGATTTATTCAAGGCGCGCTTTATCACGCGTTAGTGAGTAAGTGTGGTGCGCGATTTTTTACACCGTTCTTCATCCGCGGCCAAGGAAGTGGCCACGGTGAGTACTGGCTTGTTCATCTATCCCAGCACCATCGAGCGCAGGATGTTATGAAGCAGGTGCATTGGAAATTTCAGAATCATTTCGTGCACTATGGTGGAGCCGGGCTCGATATGTTGGCTCCGCATACGATGGGGTTTCGCCAAGAGTTCACCGGAGGGTTTCAGTTCGATGACGTAGCTTTACATGCGTCTAACTCGGCGTTGATTCAGCAGCTGGCCGTGAATATTGCGGAGAGACCTGCGGCAATTCGGATCGGAGAATTGTTCTCTTCAACATGTAACACTTCACCAGCGACGGCCGGCATGTATAACAACGCATTGGCAATGCTAGTCGGTGAGAAGGAAATCGTCATTAGGTCCGAGGACGGAAAGCCGAAGCGTCATGCTCGGTACATGTGTGATACCGACTTAATCGAGCGATGTGCTCAAACCAACCTCTTTCACTCAGCGACGCTCAAGCCATTATGACCTTCTCGCTTACGCATGATTTAGACCCGTTTCCGGAGATGCCGATTGAGCGCGGACGGCTAGGAGACGGCGTCGGTGACTGGGTTCCATTGCAAAAGCATACCTTCCTTGCCAAGTACATCGAAGGAACGCGTCAGGCGCGCAAGAAATTCCCTCAGCGGATTTTTATTGACCTTTTCTGCGGACCTGGTCGAATTCAGGTAAAGGGAGAAGGGGCGACCCGACACGGCGGATCTGTCGTCGCTTGGCAGCATTCTCGACTTAGCGACGCCGGCTTCACCTCATGCCTGATTGGCGACCTTGACGCTGACCGGGCGCGCGCATGTGAAGCTCGCTTGAAGGCCTTTGGAGCGCCAGCACGGGCATTTGAAGGGGCGGCAGAGAATACGGTAGACCAAGCGCTGCGAGCGGTCCCAACTGGGGCGCTCTGTTTGGCATACTTGGATCCTTACAATTTGCAATACCTTAGTTTCAGCGTAATTGAGAAGCTTGCGAAGCTCCAATATGTAGATTTTGCAGTTCACTTTAGCACGATGGATCTCCGCCGAAATGTACTAATGGAGCTCAATCCTGAGCGTGCAAGATTTGATCTCACAGCTCCGGGTTGGCGTGACCACGTTGATCCAATGGCATTCGTCCGCGGCGATGCTGACGAGGCATTTTTCGACTATTGGTGTGACCTTGTCAAAAATCTGGGCTTCAAGATTAGTCAGCGCATGCCTCTGGTCCGCGATAATGGAAATCGGCCTCTGTATCACCTTGTTTTCTTTAGTCGACATCCGCTGCCAAATCGGATTTGGAGTGACGTTGCGCAAGGTCGGAATCGTGAGTTCGACTTCGGTTAACGGTCTTCGGAATAGAAGACCCAACGTTGGTACAAAGATCGCGCTTGGCGAATTGAAATAGAGTAATATCAATTAATGCGCCGCTTAACCAGCAACCTTTGCCAACAAAACCATGCCGACCTTAAAAAAGAATGTTGGGCCGTTGTTGCAGCGGTCCACGGAATCGCTGACTCTAGCTATTGAGCTTTTCAATCGTCCTTCACCTCTTGCTCGAACGCACGGCGTCTTGATCTTGCTTCAGCATGCGTTCGAGATGTTGCTTAAGGCAATTATTCTTCAGCAGACGGGCACTGTCCATGACCGAGAACAGCGCTATTCCTATGGCTTCGACAAATGTCTATCGGTCGTTCATGAAGGACTTAAGATTCTCGATAGCGATCAGCGTGCAACTTTGTCAATCCTCGATGCGCAAAGGGACCAAGCAGCTCATTTTTACGTCGAGATGTCGGAAGATATGTTGTATGTGCATGCGCAATCTGCAGTAACTCTTTTCGACAACTTGCTTGCAAAAGCATTCAGCCGCCGTCTTGCTGATGTGCTTCCGTCGCGCATTCTCCCGATTTCTGCGCATCCGCCACGCGATCTGCACTTGCTGCTCAGTAGCGAACTGGATGAGGTAGACCGGCTCTTGGAGGACAACACTCGTAAGGGCGCGCGGGCTGCTGCGCGCCTGAGGAGCGTGTTGGCATTCGCCGTGGGATCGCGAGAGGGAACGCAGCGTGTTCCGGAGTCAGACATCGATGCAGCTATAGCCCGGCGTAGAAAGAAAGAGGAATGGGATCTGATCCTGCCAGAGATCGCCCAACTCAAACTGAGTACTGACGGCACTGGAATCCCAATTGAAATGCGGATCAGCAAGAAACAAACGGCAATAGCGGTGGCCATCGCCAAACCTGGCGAACGTTTTGACGGCATCTTGTTGAAGCAGGAAATTGACCCGTGGACTGTTTACACAATGGGGCGCGATGACCTGGCAAAAAAGGTTGGGCTAACCGGTCCGAAGGTACATGCAGTGATTTTTGAATTAGGCATTCAGAACGATCCAGAGTGCTACCACGAGCTGACCCGTAAAAGCCAAACTCACAAGGCTTACTCGAAGAAAGCGCTTGATAAAATTCGAGCGGAACTGCCCAATCTTGATATTAACGAGGTATGGAGCAGACACGGCGAAAAACTTTCTCCTAAGAAACGTGCGAAACGCTAGCCACATTGGTACTTGAAAGCAAGTGGCTTGCCTATGATGTTCTCTTTGACAAAAAAGATGCATTAACACTAATTGTCTTGAAAATATGCAAATCGTTCCCATGTGAACTTACCAATACTATGGGGGAGGTGCGGCGTGAAGGTGAACATCAAGCAGATCACTGGGAACTGGGACCTAGGCTACGCGCTCGATAAGCACATCATCAGCAGCGTGTACTTGGGCGATAACGAGCAAGGCCATGCGCAATTTGACACCACTCGTACGGACGCCGGCGAGGCGGTATATCAGCTCAAGTACAAGCGTGATTACAATCAGGCGAGCGGGCTCGCCCAGGCGGTCTATACTAACCTTTGCCCGCGCTTTGGGAAGATCCAGTTGGTGATCCCTATGCCGGCTAGCAAGGTTCGGGTACGCCAGCCAGTCAACGAGGTGGCGCAGCATTTGGCGGGACTGCTTGGGGTGAACAACTTCGACGGGCTCCTGGTCAAGGAGACGGGCGGGAAGTCGCTCAAGGATCTGCATACCCGCGAGGAAAAGGACGAAGCGCTACATGGCCGCATACGGGTTGTTGATACAATTGACGGTACTGGCCGTTACTCGGTGCTGCTGCTCGATGACCTTCACGATTCAGGAGCGTCGCTTACGGCAGCGTGTTCAGTACTGAGGACCTATGCGAAAATAGGGAAAATTTACGTTGCTGCATTGACCTGGAAATGAGCGCCAAGACTACCGTTTTTATCGCTGGCTCGATGAACATTAAGCACCTTGACCCAAAAGTCCAGGAGCGCATCATGAATGTCATCGCGCAGGAATACCACGTCGTAGTCGGCGACGCGGATGGTGCCGACACGGCTATCCAGCAGTTCCTATCCGAGCATGGAGCACGCTATGCGACGGTATATTGTAGCGGCCAAGCACCGCGCAATAACGTCGGGGACTGGCCTGTGCATACCATCACGACATATCACAAGCCGGGGTCTCGAGCTTTCTTTACCGCAAAGGACGTAGAGATGGCGAGCGCGGCCGACTTCGGCCTGATGATCTGGGATGCCAAGAGCACGGGCACGCTCTCCAATGTAATCGAGTTGCTCACACGTGCTAAAAATTCCCTAGTATTTGTCAACAAGGACAAAGTATTTCACAAGGTTGTACGCGTGGAGGATCTGGAATCCCTGATTGAGCGTATGAGCGAACCGGCGCGACGTCAAGCAGATACAAAGATAGGGCTGCTTGATAGGATCTCTCAGCTGCGCTCTCGCGCGCGCCAGTTTGAGCTGCTTAATGCTTCTAGCGTGGCCACGGAAACGGCCGGTATCCACTGACTTAGCGGGATGCCTCAGTTTGTATGGATAGATCCCCATAGCCTTTCACCTTTCGTCATAATTGCCGCTAGTCTTGTTGGGGAAAACCGCAACGAGAGGCGGAATTCTTGAGGCTCCCCATAAACGTTCACCCTCGATCGGACTCGGTGCTTGCGATGGTTATCCACGCCATCCAACCCATGCGATGCCCAATCGCGTCATGCAACGCGTGATGCCAAGGATGGCCAGGTTCAGCGTGGTAGGCGCACATGGCCTGATTAAATACTGAGCTTTCACCCAGCGCGCCTAAATCGTAGCGGTCGGTCAAATTGGCGGGCTTTTCTCCATCGAGTGCATCCAGTAGCAGCTCATAGTCGGTGAACGAGTCGCAGGCGATCGTCACACTGGCCGGCAGCGTTTTGAACCACGCGACGAGCCGCCCGCGCAGTTCGTCGCGCGTTGCCTTGGCCGCTAGATCCTCTCCCAGATGAGCCAACACGGCCGAACGGACGAAGTCGTTGCACCAATCGTAATTGAAGTCTGAGCGCTCCCCATAGAATTGATGCTGGCCGTCCTCGCTGACCATGCCAATACTGATCAAATCGATATTCAAGAAATCGGTGAACTCGGTGTCCAAATAGATCAGCATTTCAGGGCTCTTGAGGGTGAATCCGGGCGAGGGCATGCCGTAAGTGCGTATTTCGGCGAACATGACCGGCCATTTCGGCTGAACGTGACCGCTGCGCAGTGTGAGGTGTTGCGCGGCTAAATTGTACAAGCATCGGTCACGATGGGTTCATTTTTCTCTCCTTTTCATCATCAAGTTTCCATACGACGCCGATTTTCACCGGCGGCCGTTGCGCCCCGATGGCGAAGCCCGGTTTGTGCTTTTTTTCTTAACTGATAGCGCCGTCCTGTGGAGCTTGTGGGCAACCTCCGACCTGTGGGCAGGCGGTGGGCAACGGGTACTGTTGTCCACGGTCTGTCCATAGGTAAGCGCGCAGCGCTTAGGAGGGAATCGGCTTGCCGATTGTCCACAAATCCACAGGACTTACGGTGTCATCGTATGGTCGATGGCCGCCTCGTCCTTGCGTGTCTTTTGGCCTTTTCCTCGTAGCGTTTCGCCAGTGAGCGTGAAGCGGTGGTGATGCTGCATGATGCGATCGAGGATCGCGTCGGCAATGGTTGCGTCACCGATCCAGGCATGCCAGTGCTCGATGGGCAACTGCGCGGCAATGATGGTCGCCTTGTTGCCAGCGCGGTCGTCGATGATCTCCAGTAAATCCGAGCGCGTGCTGTTATCAATCGATCCAACTCCCCAATCGTCCAGTACAAGGACGTCCGTCTTGGCCAGTTGCAGCAACCACTTGCCGAAGGCACCGCTGCCATGCTTTATGCGCAGTTCCTCCTGCAGCCTTGGAACGCGCTGATAAACGGCCGAGTAGCCGCGGCGGCAGGCGTATTGCGCCAATGCGCAGGCAAGCCATGATTTGCCAGTGCCGGTCGCCCCGCTGATGAGTACGCTGTGCCCGGATTGGACCCAGTCGCCCAGTGCCAGGCTCATGACCGCGCGCCGGTCCAGTCCGCGCGCGGGGCGCGTATCGATGTCTTCAATGGTCGCCTGGCCGTACTTCAGGCGCGCCTGCTTGAGCAGGCGCACGAGCTTGCGATCACTGCGGCAGTGTATAGTGGATCCACGTTTTGAGACAGTGACTGCGGGGTAGTTTAAGCTGTCGTCCTCGAAAG
>CXWL01091273.1_pt1 | contig 13797 bp, 13 predicted proteins | sample 590931 | NCBI WGS metagenome assembly CXWL01 (sample SAMEA3498368, study PRJEB10139) | groundwater metagenome | biome: water well; material: biofilm material | place: Germany | collected 2015-04-27 | reverse complement strand
CGGCGCCTGCGCCGCCAATCCGGTCGCGGTGGCGATTCCCTGCCACCGGGTGGTGCGCCAGGATGGCTCGATCTCCGGCTACCGCTGGGGCGTCGAGCGCAAGGCGGCGCTGCTCAAACGCGAAGGTGCTGCGTGAGGCTGCCCGACTGGGAGCGCATNNGAAGAGTGCTCGGACTACGCCGCAAGCTACGCGTCGGCGCGCTTGTTCCGCAGCCGGATCGTGATGGAACGCCACGGCTTCGGGCGCGGCGAGTACCAGTACTTCGCCTATCCCCTGCCGGCCGAACTGACCGAACTGCGCGGCGCGCTGTATCCGCCGCTTGCGACGATCGCCAACCGCTGGCACGAGCAGCTTGGCATCGACACCCGCTTTCCCGCGCGTCATGAAGAATTCATCGCCCGCTGCCACGCCGCCGGCCAGCTGCGGCCGACGCCGCTGATGCTGCAGTACCGCGAAGGAGACTACAACTGCCTGCACCAGGACCTGTACGGCGAACACGTGTTCCCGCTGCAGGTGGCGGTGCTGCTGTCGCGTCCCGGCGACGACTTTGCTGGCGGCGAGTTCGTGCTGACCGAGCAGCGCCCGCGCATGCAATCGCGCGTCGAAGTGGTGCCGCTGCGGCAGGGCGACGCCGTGATCTTTCCGGTCAACCTGCGTCCCGTGAACGGCGCGCGCGGGCCCTACCGCGTCAACATGCGGCATGGCGTCAGCCGGCTGCGTTCTGGCCTGCGCCACACCCTGGGCGTCATCTTCCACGACGCGACCTGATCTCCTTGGACCATTTGGCGGATTTCGATACACTCTGCTTCTTGTTCCTAATCGCCCCGGAGACGTCTCGATGCGCCTGATCCCTTCCTTGTTTGTCTTCGCATCCCTCGGCGTTTCGGCCGCGCACGCCGACACGATCCTCGACCGCGCCAACGGCTACACCCTCAACAGCAAGAACGAGCTGCTGCACTTCACCGCCATGGCGATCGACGACAGTGGTCGCGTCATCGGCATCGGCAGTTCCGCCGAGATGGCCGCGCGGGCGCCGAAAGCGGCCCACGTCGACATGCAGGGCAAGACGGTGCTGCCCGGCCTGATCGACGCGCACGGCCACGTATTCAGCCTCGGCGACATGCTGACCCAGCTCGACCTGGCCGCCAGCACATCGCTGGCCGGCGCGCTGAAATCGGCCAGCGCCTACGCCGCCGCGAATCCGAAGCAGCCGTGGCTGCGCGGGCGCGGCTGGAACCAGGAAGTGTGGAAGCTGGGCCGATTCCCGACCGCCGCCGAACTCGATGGCGCGGTGGCGGACCGGCCGGCGTGGCTCCAGCGCGTCGACGGCCACGCCGGCTGGGCCAACACGCGCGCGCTGAAACTGGCCGGCATCACCAACGCCACGCGCGATCCGGCCGGTGGCAAGATCATGCGCGACGCCAAGGGCAACGCCACCGGCATCCTGGTCGATGCGGCCCAGGAGCTGGTCAACAAGGTGTTGCCGAAGCAGACCGAGGCCGAGGCGCGCGCCTCGCTCGACCGCTCGCTGGCCGAAATCGCCCGCGTCGGCCTGACCAGCGTGCACGACGCCGGCATCGAGGCTGGACAAGACCGCCTGTACCGCGACTACGCCGACAACGGCAAGCTGACCGCTCGCGTCTACGCCATGATCGGCGGCACCGAACACGACTTCGACCAGTTGTCGACCAAAGGCCCGCTGAAAACCTACGCCGACGACATGTATGCGCTCAGCGCGGTCAAGCTGTACTCCGACGGCGCCCTCGGCAGCCGCGGCGCGGCACTGATCGCGCCGTACAGCGACGAGCCGCAATCGCACGGCCTGCTGTTCCGTAGCGACGCCGGCATCCGCGCGATGATGCAGAAGGCGATGAAGAAGGGCTACCAGGTCAACGTCCACGCAATCGGCGACGCCGGCAACCGCCAGATCCTCGACGGCTTCGAGGAGCTGGTGCCGAAGACGGCCACCTCCGGCCTGCGCCACCGCATCGAGCATGCGCAGGTGGTGGCGCCGGCGGACATCGCGCGCTTCCGGGCCATCGGCATCATCCCGTCGATGCAGCCGACCCACGCCACCTCCGACATGAACATGGCCGAGCAGCGCGTCGGCGCCGAACGCATCAAGGGCGCCTACGCCTGGCACACCTTCCTCAAGCAGGGCTCGCGCATCGCCTGCGGCTCCGACTTCCCGGTCGAATCGCCCAATCCCTTCTTCGGCATCCACGCCGCCGTCACGCGCCAGGACGCAAAGAACCAGCCGGCCGCCGGCTGGCATGCCGACCAGGCCATGACGCTGCGGGAGGCGTTCCGCTGCTTCACGCTCGATGCCGCCTACGCCGCCCACCAGGAGAACACGCTGGGCTCCCTCGAAGCGGGCAAGTGGGCCGATTTCATCGTCATCGACCGCGACCTGTTCAAGATTCCGGCGGCCGACATCCACAACGCCGCCGTGCTGCAGACCTGGGTCGGCGGGCGCCAGGTCTACCCGAAGAAGTAAGCTAGTGGGGGTGAGGCTGCTGAAAAGGGTTGACTAGCTTGTATAGACAACCTAGACTTCAAGCGACTTCACTCATTTCCAGGAGCTGCCATGCCGACCGATCCAAGCACCGATTTCGACCCGCGGTTCGACCCTAGCCGCGTCATTCGCGCGCCGCGCGGCACCGAACTGGCCTGCAAGAGCTGGCTGACCGAAGCGGCCTACCGCATGCTGCAAAATAACCTCGACCCGGAAGTGGCGGAAAATCCGCAGCACCTGGTGGTCTACGGCGGCATCGGGCGGGCGGCGCGCAACTGGGCCTGTTTCGACCAGATCCTTGCCTCGCTGCGCACGCTCGAAGACGACCAGACCTTGCTGATCCAGTCGGGCAAGCCGGTCGGCGTGTTCCAGACCCACAGCGAAGCGCCGCGCGTGCTGATCGCCAATTCGAACCTGGTGCCGAAGTGGGCCACCTGGGAACACTTCAATGAACTCGATCGCAAGGGCCTGTTCATGTACGGCCAGATGACCGCCGGCAGCTGGATCTACATCGGCACCCAGGGCATCGTCCAGGGCACCTACGAAACCTTCGCCGAAGCCGGCCGCCAGCACTTCGGCGGCGACTGGGGTGGACGCTGGATCCTCACCGCGGGCCTGGGCGGCATGGGCGGCGCGCAGCCGCTGGCGGCCAGCTTCGCCGGCGCCGTCTCGCTCAACATCGAGTGCCAGCAAACCAGCATCGATTTCCGCCTGCGCACCGGCTATCTCGACAAGCAGGCCAGCAGCATCGACGACGCCATCGCGCTGGTCAAGCTCCACACGGAGCGCCGCGAAGCGGTGTCGATCGGCCTGCTCGGCAACGCCGCCGAGGTGCTGCCTGAACTGGTGCGGCGCGCCAAGGCGGGCGGCATCGTACCCGACCTCGTGACCGACCAGACCTCGGCGCACGACCTGGTCAACGGCTACCTGCCAATCGGCTGGAGCGTGGCCGAGTGGAAGGCGGCGCAGAAGGATCCGGCGCAGCACGTGCGCCTGCGCGACGCCGCCGCCGCATCGTGCGCGCTGCACGTGCAGGCGATCCTCGACTTCCACGCCATGGGCGTCAAGGCGGTCGACTACGGCAACAACATCCGCCAGGTCGCCTTCGACCAGGGCGTGGCCAATGCGTTCTCCTTCCCCGGTTTCGTGCCGGCCTACATCCGGCCGCAATTCTGCGAAGGCCGCGGACCGTTCCGCTGGGTGGCGCTGTCGGGCGACCCGGAAGACATCTACAAGACCGACGCCAAGATCAAGGAGCTGTTCCCCGAGCAGAAACAGGTGCATCATTGGCTCGATATGGCGCGCGAGCGGATCGCCTTCCAGGGCCTGCCGGCGCGGATCTGCTGGCTGGGACTGGGCGAGCGCCACATCGCCGGCCTGGCCTTCAACGAAATGGTGCGCACCGGCGAACTGAAAGCACCGGTCGTGATCGGTCGCGACCACCTCGACACCGGCTCGGTGGCGAGCCCGAACCGCGAAACCGAGAGCATGCGCGACGGCACCGACGCTGTGTCGGACTGGCCGCTGCTGAATGCCATGCTGAACACCGCCGGCGGCGCGACCTGGGTCTCGCTGCACCATGGCGGCGGCGTCGGCATGGGTTACTCGCAGCACGCCGGCATGGTGATCGTCGCCGACGGCAGCGAGGCAGCGGCCAAGCGGCTGGCGCGCGTGCTGGTCAACGACAGCGGCTCGGGCGTGATGCGCCACGCCGATGCCGGCTACGAGACCGCAATCGCTTGCGCACAGCGGAACCACCTTGACCTCCCTATGATCAAATAAGATATGACGACTACTAATAAGAGCTGGACCCTGACCCCTGGCGCGATGACGCTGGCCGACCTGCGCGCCGTGTGGAGCGGGCCTGCGCAATTGACGCTGGCCGCCAGCGCCTGGCCGGCGATCGAAGCCTCCGCCGCCTCGGTGCGCGCGATCGTCGCAAAAGGCGACGCGGCCTACGGCATCAACACCGGCTTCGGCATTCTGGCCAAGACCCGCATCCCAGACGAACANNTGATCGATGACGCCGTGGTGCGCCTGATCATGCTGATGAAAATCGGCAGCCTGGCGCGCGGCTTCTCCGGCGTGCGTCCGCAGATCGTCGAAACGCTGGTCGCGCTGTACAACGCCGGCATCATGCCGGCGATCCCGGCCAAAGGTTCGGTCGGCGCTTCCGGCGACCTGGCGCCGCTGGCGCACATGACGCTGGCGATGCTCGGCGTTGGCCAGGTGCGGGTCGAGGGCAAGCTGGTCGACGCCACCGTGGCACTGGCCGCGGCCGGCATCGCCCCGGTGGTACTCGCGGCAAAAGAGGGACTCGCGCTGATCAACGGCACCCAGGTGTCGGCCGCACTGGCGCTGCACGGCCTGTTCATGGCCGAGCGCCTGCTGGAGGCCGCGATCGTCGCCGGTTCGCTGTCGCTCGATGCGGCAAAGGGCAGCGATGCGCCGTTCGACGCCCGCGTGCACGCAGTACGCGGCCAGCCCGGCCAGATCGCCACCGCGGCAATCTACCGTCAACTGGTGGAAGGCAGCGCGATCCGCGCGTCGCACCTGGTCGGCGACGAACGGGTGCAGGATCCGTACAGCCTGCGCTGCCAGCCGCAGGTGATGGGCGCGGTGATGGACATCATCGGCAACGCCGCGCGCACCCTGCTGATCGAGGCCAACGCGGTGACCGACAACCCGCTGATCTTCGACGGCCAGATCATCTCCGGCGGGAACTTCCACGCCGAGCCGGTCGCCTTCGCGGCCGACACGCTGGCGCTGGCGATCGCCGAAATCGGCGCGCTGGCCGAGCGCCGCATCGCCCTGCTGATCGACGCCACCCTGTCCGGCCTGCCGCCGTTCCTGGTGCGCGAGCCGGGCGTCAATTCCGGCTTCATGATCGCCCACGTCACCGCCGCCGCGCTGGCGTCCGAGAACAAGTCGCTGGCGCATCCGGCCAGCGTCGACAGCCTGCCGACGTCGGCCAACCAGGAGGACCACGTCAGCATGGCCACCTTCGCGGCGCGCCGGCTGGACGATATGGCGCACAATACGGCTGTCATCGTCGGCATCGAACTGCTGGCCGCGGCGCAGGGCATCGATTTCCACCGGCCGCTGGCAAGCTCGGCACACCTGGAACACGTGCATGAGCTGCTGCGCCGGCAAGTGCCGTTCTTCGATGCCGACCGCTTCTTCGCGCCCGACATCGAAGCGGCCAAGCAGATGGTCATCCAGGGAACGTTGAGCGCGTCGTGCAAGGAACTGTTCGCGACGCTCTACCAATAAGGCAGGGGTAACGATGGATTTCGAGTTCAAGGCCGGCAGTATTCCCATCCTGGTGTCGATGCCGCACGTCGGCGCCGACATCCCCGACGACATCGCCGCGCGCCTGTCGCCCTGCGCGCTGGCCAAGGCCGACACCGACTGGCACCTGGCCGAACTGTACGGCTTCCTCGGCGAGATGGGCGCCTCGACCATCGCCGCGCGCTGGTCGCGCTACGTCATCGACCTGAACCGCCCGCCCGAGGACACCAACCTGTACCCGGGCCTCGACACCACCGGCCTGTGCCCGGTCGACACCTTCGGCCGCGAACAGCTGTACCGGGACGGCCAGGCGCCGTCCGAAACCGAAGTGCAGGACCGGCTGCAGCGCTACTGGCAGCCGTATCACCGGCAGCTGCGCGCCGAACTCGATCGCCTGCTGGCGCTGCACGGCGCGGTGGTGCTGTGGGACGCGCATTCGATCGCCTCGGTGGTGCCGCGCTTTTTCGACGGCCGCCTGCCCGACCTGAACTTCGGCACCGCCAGCGGCGCGGCGTGCGACCCGGCCATGGCCGACGCCGTGATCGCCGCGTCGCGCGCCGCCGAGCGTTACAGCATCGCCCTCAACGGCCGCTTCAAGGGCGGCTACATCACCCGCCACTACGGCCAGCCCGCCGCCAACGTGCACGCGATCCAGCTCGAGATGTGCCAGTGCCTGTACATGAACGAGAGCGCGCCGTTCGACTACCGGCCCGACCTGGCGGCGCAGGTCCAGCCAGCGCTGCGCCAGATGGTGGCCGCTGCCGCCGATTGGGTGCGGCGGTGAACGCCGCGCTGTTCGCCCGCCAGGCATTGCTGCCGCAGGGCTGGGCGGCCGACGTGCTGCTGGAGTGGGACGACGCGGGGACGCTGGTATCGGTGACGCCGGGCGCCGCCCACGCCGCCGGCATCGCCAGCGCCGACCTGGTGTTGCCGGGCATGGTGAACCTGCATTCGCACGCGTTCCAGCGCGCGCTGGGCGGCCTCACCGAAACCGCCGGCGACAGCCCCGACAGCTTCTGGACGTGGCGCGAGCTGATGTACCGCTTCGCGCGCAACATCACGCCCGAGCAAATCGAAGCGATCGCCGCGCAGCTGTTTTCCGAATGCCTGCGCCACGGCTACACGGCGGTGTGCGAGTTCCATTACGTGCAGCGCGCCCCGGATGGCGCCTTGTATGCGCGGCCGGCCGAAACCGCCGAACGGGTGGTCGCCGCGTCGCGCGCCGCCGGCATCGGCCTGACCATGCTGCCGGTCCTGTACAGCTACGCCGGCTTCGGCGAGCGCGCGCTCGGCAGCGACCAGCAGCGCTTCCGTACCGATCCGGCCCAGGTGCTGCGGATGGTCGAGGCACTCGAACCGCTGCGCGGCGGTCAGCTCGAAGTCGGCGCCGCGCCGCACTCGCTGCGGGCCGCCTCGATTGCGCAGATCCAGGAACTGGCGCAGGCGTTGCCGGCCGGGCGGCCGCTGCACATCCACATCGCCGAGCAGCAAGCCGAGGTGCTGCAGTGCCACGACGCCACCGGCATGCGCCCGCTGCGCTACCTGTCCGAGCACGTCGCGCTCGATGCGCGCTGGTGCCTGGTGCACGCGACCCACATCGACGCCGATGAAGTCGACCGCATCGCCGACAGCGGCGCGGTCGCCGGCCTGTGCCCGAGCACCGAGGCGAACCTCGGCGACGGCATCTTTCCGCTGGCGCAGTTCATCGCCGCGGGCGGGCGCTTCGGCATCGGCAGCGACAGCCACGTATCGCAAAGCCCGGTCGAGGAACTGCGCTGGCTCGAATACGGCCAGCGCCTGCAGCACCAGCGCCGCAACGTGGCGGTGTCGCACACGCAGCGCCGCGTCGGCGAATTCCTCTGGCAGGGCGCCTTGCAGGGCGGGGCGCAGGCCAGCGGCCGCAAGGTCGGCGCGCTCGCCGCCGGCATGCGCGCCGACCTGCTGGTGCTCGACAGCGACCACCCCAACCTGGACGGCACGGCGCCGGAAGACGTGCTCGGCGCGTTTGTCTTTGCCGGCAACGATAACCTGGTACGCGACGTGCTGGCCGGCGGATGCTGGGTGGTGCGCGCCGGCCGCCACATCGACCAGGACGCCATCGCCCGGCGTTACAAAGCGGCCCTTGCCGAACTGCGGGAGTTTCGCTCATGACCATGCTGATTCCGTTTGCCAGCCTCGTTCCGGTGCCGTGGAAGAACGGCGGCGGCAGCACCACCGAGATCATGGTCGAGCCGCCCGGCGCGCTGTTCCATGATTTCGACTGGCGCATCAGCCTGGCGACGATTGCGCAGGACGGCCCATTCTCGCTGTTTCCGGGCGTCGACCGCACGCTGGCGCTGGTCGAAGGCCCCGGACTGACGCTCGGCGTCGCCGACGGCGGCCGTTTCATGCTGGGCGAGGAGGACACGATCATCGAGTTCGCCGGCGAGTCGGCGATCCAGGCGACCCTCCATGGCGGGCCCACCATCGACTTCAACGTCATGACGCGGCGCGCGGCATGCCACCACAAGTTCGGCCGCCGGCGGCTGGAAGGCCGTTCGGTGTTCGCGCCGCGCGGCGACTGGTCGGTGCTGTTCCTGGCCGACGGCGAAGGCCTGTCGGTCTGCAGCGACGACGAACGCATCGGCCTGGTGCGTTTCGACGCGGTCGTCTTCGACACCGAGACGGTGTGGACGCTCGAAGCGGACGAGGCCACCATTTTCATCGTCGATATCTTTTTCGGCACTCCGCCAATCTTATGACGGACACTNNGCCACGCTCTTCGACGGCGCCGGCTGCTGGCTCACGCCGGGCCTGATCGACTGCCACACGCACATCGTCCACGCCGGCAACCGCAGCGATGAATTCGAGGCGCGCCTGAACGGCGCCGGCTACGAGGACATCGCGCGCGCCGGCGGCGGCATCATGTCGACCGTGCGCGCGACCCGCGTCGCCGACGACGCGGAACTGCTGCGCCAAAGCCTGCCGCGCATCGCCAGCCTGCTGGCCGAGGGCGTGACCACGATCGAGATCAAGTCCGGCTATGGCCTCGACCTGGCGTCGGAAGCAAAGATGCTGCGCGTCGCGCGCCGCGTCGGCGCCGCCTTTCCGGTCAGCGTGGCCACCACGTTCCTCGGCGCGCATGCGCTGCCGCCGGAATTCGCCGGCCGGCCCGACGACTACATCGGCGCCGTGTGCGAACAGATGCTGCCCCAACTGGCGGCCGAAGGCCTGGTCGACGCGGTCGATGCATTCTGCGAGCGGATCGGCTTCTCCAACGCGCAGACCGAACGGGTGTTCGAGGCCGCGCGTAAGCTCGGCCTGCCGGTCAAGCTGCACGCCGAACAGCTGTCCGACCAGCGCGGCGCCGAATTGGTGGCGCGTTATGGCGGGCTGTCGGCCGACCACCTCGAGCACCTGAGCGAAGCGGGCGTGGCGGCGATGGCCGCCGCCGGCACCGTCGCCGTCCTGCTGCCGGGCGCCTACTACTTCCTGCGCGATACGACGCCGCCGCCGGTGGCGCTGCTGCGCGCGGCCGGCGTGCCGATGGCGGTGGCGACCGACTGCAATCCCGGCACCTCGCCGATGACCTCGATCCTGCTGGCGATGAACATGGCGTGCACCTTGTGGCGCCTGACCCCGCAGGAAGCGCTGGCCGGCTGCACAATCCACGCCGCCCGGGCGCTGGGGCGCCAGGACGACATCGGCACCATCGAAGTGGGCAAGCGCGCCGACTTTGCGCTGTGGGACATCGCGCGCCCGGCCGACCTGGCGTATGCGATGGGCCTCAATCCCTGCCGCTGGGTGGTCAATGCGGGCGTGCCGCGCGCGCCGGTGGTAAGCTGGCGCGACTGAATTTTCCTGGAGAGTGCGTGCGCACCAGATTTGACGCGGCCATCCGCTGGCTCGCCTTTTTCATGATCGCCGCGGGCGCGACTTCGGCTTGCGCCGCCGACCAGGTGCTGCGGGTCGGCTCGAAGCGCTTTACCGAGTCGTACATCCTGGGCGAAGTGCTGACCCAGACCGCCGCNNACCGCCATCGTGCTCGCCGCGCTGCAGGCCGGCAGCATCGACGTCTATCCGGAATACCTCGGCACCATCGACCTCGAAATCCTCAAGAACGAGAAACCGACTTCGCTGGAAGAGATGCGCACCGCGCTGGCGCGCATCGGGCTTGGCGTGGGCGTGCCGCTCGGCTTCAACAATACCTATGCGCTGGCCATGCGCGCCGACGGCAAAGGCGTATCGACTTTGTCCGACCTTGCGGCGCATCCCGAACTAAGGCTCGGGCTGTCGCACGAATTTATCGGCCGCGCCGACGGCTGGCCCGGCCTGGCAAAGACGTACGGCCTGCCGCAGAAGCCGCGCGGACTCGATCACGGCATCGCCTACGAAGCGCTGGCGCAGCGCCAGGTCGACCTGATCGACATCTATTCGACCGACGCCAAGATCCGCCAGTACGGCCTGCGCCTGCTGACCGACGACAGGCACTACTTCCCGCGCTACGACGCGGTGCTGCTGTACCGGCTAGACGCGCCGGCGCGCTTCCCGGCCGCCTGGCACGCGATCGAGCGGCTGGAGCGACGCATCCCGGCCGAGGCGATGATCGCGATGAACGCCGCGGTCGAACTGGAAGGGGAGAGCTTCGCCAACGTCGCCGCCAACTGGCTGGCCGGCGGCGGCAAGGCCGGCCATCGCAGCGCGCTGATGGCCAAGATGTTCGACAACAGCCTGTGGAAACTGACGCGCGAGCATGTCACGCTGGTGCTGCTGTCGGTAGCGCTGGCCTGCCTGGCCGGCATTCCGCTCGGCGTGCTGGCGGCCTTCGTGCCGTCGCTGCGCCACCCGGTGCTGGCGCTGACCGGCGTGCTGCAGACGGTGCCGTCGCTGGCCTTGCTGGCGATGCTGATCCCGCTGCTGGGCATGATCGGCACGGTGCCGGCGCTGGTGGCGCTGTTCGTCTACGCGCTGCTGCCGATCGTGCGCAACACCTGCACCGGCATCCTGCAGGTGCCGCCCGGCTTGCGCATGGCCGCGCTGGCGCTCGGGCTGGACAAGCGCGACCGCCTGCTGCACGTCGATTTGCCGCTGGCGCTGCCGGTGATCCTGGCCGGCGTGAAGACCGCCGCGGTGATGAGCGTGGGCACCGCCACCATCGCCGCCTTCATCGGCGCCGGCGGCTACGGCGAGCGCATCACCATCGGCCTGGCGCTCAACGACAACGACATGCTGCTGGCCGGGGCGATTCCGGCGGCGGTGCTGGCGCTGCTGACCCAGGGCGCATTCGAGGCGCTCGAATGGCTGCTGGCGGGGCGCCGCAAGCAGTAGCGACGGGGTCAAGGAGGGCTTGGGTTGATGCCGATCAATTCGGCATTTTCCGGCTGGGTAATTATTGCGTTAACGGTTGCACCAATGCGTTTGAACGTAATGCCAGTCTCCCCTCCCCATCCTCAACCAATGGGTTAACCCACGGCGATTCTTCCCGTGGGTTTTTTCTGTGCGGATCAGTCGCGCGCGCCGCTCGCCAGTTGAGTGAGGGCGTCGCCGGCGACGCGGCAGATGCGCCACTCGGGCATGACGTCGGCGCCGACGCCCTTGTAGAACTGGATCGCCGGTTCATTCCAATCGAGCACCGACCATTCGAAACGGCCGCAGCCGCGCTCGACGGCCAGTTGCGCCAGCTTGACCAGCATCTGGCGGCCGTAGCCCTTGCCGCGGTATGCCTGCTTGACGTACAGGTCCTCCAGGTACAGGCCCTTGCGCGTGAGGAAGGTCGAGAAATTGTGGAAGAACAGCGCGAAGCAGACCACTTCGCCGTTTTCCTCGCCCACCAGCGCCTCGCAGGAGGGGCGCTCGCCGAACAGGCCGTCATGCAGCAGCGCTTCGGTGGCGACTACCAGGTGCTCCAGTTTCTCGAACACGGCCAGTTCGACGATCAAGGCGTGGATGTGGGCAACGTCGGACGGCTGGGCGGGACGCACGGAAAAAGCGATGGAAGCGGTCATGGAGTCTCTGGAACAGGGGTGGGATGAATGCGCGCTCTTACGGCGCGCGGGGAGGGTGAACGGACCGCCCAGGCGACGCTGGCCAGGCTCAGGATCATGCCGAGCCATTCGAGCGGCCCGGGCCGGTAGTGTTCCAGCTTGATCGACAGCAGCACCGAGATGACCGGCGTGACGACGCCGACGTACACCGCCTTGTGCGAGCCGATCCGGTTGATCAGGGTGAAGTAGGCGTTGAAGGCGATCACCGAGCCGAAGATCGCCAGGTACAGCAGGCCCATCCAGTAGCTGGGGGCGGCCGGGAACACCAGGCGCTGCCCGGTCAGGGCGACCCAGGCCAGCACCAGGGTGGTGCCCCAGAACATCGACCAGGCCATCGTCAGCAGCAAATTGCTCGACTGGTCGCGCACCTTGGTGACGATCACGCTGCCGGCCGAGCTGGCGATGGTCGCCACCAGCGCCAGCGCGAGGCCGAGCAGGAAGTGGCCGCTGCCGCCGGCGACGATTTCCTGCCAGGCCGAGGCGATCGATCGGCAGAACAGCAGGCCGACGCCGGCCATCGCCGCCGCGCCGGCGGCCCAGGTGCGCCAGCCGATCGGGGCGCCGAACAGGATGCGGTTGCAGATCGGGGTCCAGAACACCATCAGCGCGAACAGCACCGCCACCAATGCCGAAACGAGGTACTGCTCGGAGTGGTAGGTGCAGATGTACGACAGGCCGAACGTCAGGAAGCCCTGCAGCATCAGCCAGCGCTGGGCGCGCCACGGCAGGCGCAGGCGGTCGCCGCGCAGCAGGCACCAGGCGAACAGGGTGGCCGAGGCAATGCCGAAACGATAGGCGACCGACACCGCCGGCGGCACGTCGCCCAGTTGCAGCGTGATGGCCCAGAAGGTGGAGCCCCAGATCAGCGAGGCGATGGCAAACAGGAGAGGTGATGACATTGCGAAAGTATACGAGCTTTCGCAGTTTCTTGTCAGGCATGGCGCCGAAACCACAGCGGCGATCCGCACGTTTGAGCGGCGACAAAGAACGCAAGCGCGGGTTTTTGCGGCTTTGCAGCGGACGGTATCATGTTTGTCTCACTGCCAAAAAACCATGCCATGAAACCATCGCTCCATCTCAAGGTCGCCGTCGTGCTGGCCTATGTTGCGCTGTGCACGATGCTGGTGCTGGCCGACCAGCAGGCCGAGTCGCCCGCCCAGAACGGCCAGCAGCCGAGCGCCCCGAACTTCGAATAGCGCGTGCCGGTGTGGCGCCTGCCGCTGGCGATCAGTGCGTCACGCGCGTGGTGTGTCCGGAGCTGAGCAGGCGCACCCGTTCGCCGGGACGAAACAGCTCGTCGGCTTCCTGGGTAATCGCGCGCAGCTCGCCGTTGTCGAGCTTGACGGTGATTTCGAAGCCCTTGCGGTTGTTCAGCTTGTTTTCGACGTGCGAGCCGAGGGCGCCGCCGGCGACCGCGCCGATGATGCCGGCGGCGATCGCACCGTTGCCGCCACCGATGTTCGAGCCCGCGGCGAGGCCGCCGAGCGTGGCGCCGGCCATGGTGCCGGTGCCGGTGTCGCGGTGGGCGATGATGACTTCGCGCACCGATTCGACCTGTCCCATGCGGACGATCTGCTCGTTCTGGGTCTGGTAGGACCGGTACACGCTGGCGGACTGCGGCGCGACGACGCAACCGGCAAGGGTGGTGGCGACGGCGAGGGTGAGGATGGCTTTCATGCTGGACGCTCCGTTGATGGTTTTTTTAGGAAGCTCGGATCCGCAGGCCCGATCGGCAGGCGGACAAAGCTCCGGAACCTGAAGCATAACCAAGCCCGGCGGCGCCGGCCATCAAAAAAGCGACATATTTTGTTACTGTAATTTAATATTTGACGTGCAGGCGCCGGTACAGGAAGCTGAGCACGAACAGCGGTCCGATCAGCAGGAAGCGCACGTCGTCGAGGAACGATGGCTTCTTGCCCTCGATCTTGTGGCCGATGAACTGGCCGATCCAGGCCAGCACGAAGATG
>CXWL01061596.1_pt1 | contig 13797 bp, 14 predicted proteins | sample 590931 | NCBI WGS metagenome assembly CXWL01 (sample SAMEA3498368, study PRJEB10139) | groundwater metagenome | biome: water well; material: biofilm material | place: Germany | collected 2015-04-27 | reverse complement strand
CCGCAAGGGTTTGAACGCGGTGATCGACGACGGTGAGACGCTCCTCGTCTTCGGCGAGGCCGGCATCCAGAAACAGTCCATCACTCCAAGGCCGGAAGAGGTCGACGTCCCACTCCCGGCGACAGACGCGCAGTAATTCACTGGCGGCGCGCGGCCGCTCGCCGCGCCGTCGCACTCACCCCGAAGCGGGTTTGGTGCCAGTGCGCAAAGGCGCTCTGCGCCGAAAAGCCGAGAAGCTCGGCGACCGAGGCAAAGGGTTGGTCGCCTTGTTCGATATACGATGCCGCGAGTTCGTCGCGCAGATCGTCGACAATTGCCGAGAACGTTGTGCCTCGATCCGCCAGGTGACGATGCACGGTCCGGCGATCGATCCCAAGGTGCTTCGCGACACGTTCGACGGTGCACTGTCCCGAAGGTAGCAGCGTCACCGCGATTCGGCGTATGTCGTCGGTCGCGTTGCGTTTGGCGCCGACGCCCAGAAGCGCGACATAGCGCTCCGCTTCCCGAGCGAGGCCCGGGTCGGCGCCCGCGATCGGCTTATCAATGTCGCTTCTTAGACAAACGATTCCATTGAAATCGCGATTGAACTCGAGGTGTCCGCCGAACACACGCTTGTGCGCCGCCAAGTGTGCGGGCGGGGCACGCACGAAGCAAACGCTCACGGGCCGCCAGTTTGGCCCAAGCAGAAGTGTCAGAACACGGCACACGACGCCAAGGACCATATCTTTGGCCTGCGCCGCTGGCACGCCGCGGGCGACCGCAAGGCCGGGCTTCACGAGCACGATGTCGTCGCTTTCTTCCAATTCCAACGACGCGGATTCGTTGTGTAGCCGGATATTGGCGACGAGCGCGCCGATCGCCTTCCTCACCGTCGGCTGCTCGCGCACGACTAGGCCGACGGGTCCGAACGTCGACAGTTGCCGCGACTCGGCGAGCCGCACGCCGAAATCGTCCGCGCCGGCCGCCCGCGCTGAGGCTTCGAGCAGCTTGCAATAGGCGCTGATCGAGAGCTTGAGGTCCGGGTTCGTGAGGCAGGTGCGCGGAATGCCGGCACGGTCGATGAGCTTCAGCGGATCGAGGCCGAACGAACGCGCAAGCGCGACATAGCCATCCAAAGAGGCGCTGCGCATCATTTGAGCCATGTCCCGGATTATCAAATGAATGTCCCGCGACAGCAAGCGGTGTCATGGTTTCCGCGTATCGTGGCCCCCAAGACATGGAGATCGGCCGCATTGGAACACGCATTCCGCATTCACAAGACGGGCGGTCCGGAAGTTCTCGCCTGGGAAAAGGTTTCCGTAGGCGATCCGGGGCCGGCTGAGGCCCGTGTCCGTCACGTGGCCGTCGGTCTCAATATGGCCGACACTTATTTCCGCAGCGGTCTTTACCCTGTCCCGCTCCCGAACGGCATCGGCATGGAAGGCTCGGGCGTGGTCGAAGCGGTCGGCGCGGGTGTGACCCACGTCGCCGTGGGCGACCGCGTCGCCTATACCGGCAGCCCGCTCGGCGCCTATGCGACCGCGCGCGTCATGCCGGCGGGCGTGCTCGTGAAGCTGCCGGAATCGATCTCGTTCGAGACCGGCGCCGCGATGATGATGCGGGGTCTCTCCGCCGCCTATCTCATCCGCAAAATCCATCCGCTGAAGGCGGGCGACACCGTTCTTTTTCACGCCGCGGCCGGCGGCGTCGGCCTAATCTTCAGCCAATGGGCGAAGATGCTCGGCCTCACAGTGATCGGCACCGTCTCAAACGAGGCGAAAGCCAAAGTCGCACGTGCCCACGGCTGCGATCATGTTCTCACCTATGCCGACTTCCCGCGCCACGTCCGTGAAATCACGAACGGTGCGGGCGTCCCCGTTGTCTTCGACGGCGTCGGCAAAGACACGTTCATGCAATCGATTGACTGCCTGAAACGGCGCGGCCTCCTGGTGTTGATGGGAACATCCTCAGGCCCGGTCCCTCCCGTCGATCCGATGTTGTTGGCGACGAAAGGCTCGCTCTACATGACACGCCCCGCACTCGCCGATTATCTCGCCGATCCGGCCGAGCGCACGGAACTCGTCGGCGAGCTCTTCGGTCACGTGGGCTCAGGGCGCATCAAGATCGAGATCAATCAGCATTACCCGCTCGAAAACGCCATCCAGGCGCATCACGATCTTGAAGCGCGCAAGACAACCGGCTCGTCCATTTTCGTGGTCTAGGAGGAACGCTTATGAACGCCACGTCCGCTGCCCCGGCAAAAGTTCGCGCAAGCAGTTTGGGTTCGATTCGGGTCGAGCAACTCACCTGTATGATCGGCGCGGAGTTGAGCAATGTCGATCTGGGTCTCGCCTCGCGCGAGCCCCCGCTCGTCGCCGAAATCAAGTCTCACTTGCTCAAGCACAAGGTGCTGTTTTTCCGCGATCAGGCCTTCACGCGCGCCGAACACGTTGCCTTCGCACGCCATTTTGGCGAGCTTGAGGACCACCCCGTTGCGGGCAGCGATCCCGACCATCCGGGACTCGTGCGTATCTACAAGTCGCCCGACGCGCCGGCCGACCGCTACGAAAACGCCTGGCACACCGACGCGACCTGGCGTGAGAAGCCGCCTATGGGCTGCGTGCTGCGCTGTGTCGAGTGTCCCCCCGTCGGCGGTGACACGATGTGGGCGAACATGGGCGAGGCTTACGTCCGCCTACCCGACCATATCAAAACGCAAATCGCAGACTTACGCGCTCGCCACAGCATCGAAGCGAGCTTCGGCGCCGCGATGCCGATCGAAAAGCGCTATGCGCTCAAGGCGCAATTCCCCGACGCCGAACATCCGGTCGTGCGCACGCATCCCGAAACCGGCGAGAAGGTGCTGTTCGTCAACGGCTTCACGACGCACTTCACGAACTTCCACCGCCCCGCGAACGTGCGCTTCGGCCAGGACGCCAATCCGGGCGCGGGTCAGTTGTTGAGCTACCTCGTCAGCCAAGCCTTCATTCCGGAATACCAAGTGCGCTTCCGGTGGAGGCCGAACAGCGTCGCCTTTTGGGACAACCGCTGCACGCAACACTACGCCGTGATGGATTACCCGCCGTGCCACCGGAAGATGGAGCGCGCAGGCATCATCGGCGACAAGCCCTACTGACAACAACCATCCAGCCTCGAAAGGAAACGCCATGAACTTTCTCGACGGATCGCTCATTCCCGAAAACCAAAACAAGCTCGTCATCACTGCGGCACCCTACGGCCCGGAATGGGTGCCTTCCGATTTTCCCGAGGACATTCCGGTCAGCATGAAGGCTCAGATTCAAAAGGGGGTCGACTGCTACAACGCCGGCGCGACCGTGCTGCACGTTCACGTGCGCGAAGACGACGGCAAAGGCTCGAAGCGCCTTTCGAAGTTCAACGAATTGTTGGCCGGTTTGCGCGCGGCCGTGCCGAAAATGGTGCTGCAAGTCGGCGGCTCCATTTCCTTCGCGCCTGAAGGCGAAGGTGCCGCGGCCAAGTGGCTCTCGGACGACACCCGCCACATGCTGGCCGAACTGACGCCGAAGCCCGACCAGGTCACCGTCACCGTCAACACGACGCAGATGAACATCTTGGAGCAGATGGAGGCGGCCGACGTCGCGGGCACGTCGCTCGCCACGCCTGCGATGCGCGAGGCCTATCGCGAGATGATTGTGCCGGCGAACCCGGGCTGGGTCGAGGAGCACGTCAAGCGCTTGACGGCCGCCGGCATCCAAAGCGCGTTCCAGTTCTACAATATCAACAGCTTCGAAACCGTGGAGCGCATGATCCGCCGCGGCGTCTACAAAGGGCCGTTGGTGATGAATTGGGTCGCGATCGGCGGCGGCATGGATGCACCGAACATCTACAATCTCGCGAACTTCCTGCGCGCGGCGCCCGACGGCTGCATGCTCACGCTGGAATCGAGCATGCGCAACGTCTTGCCCGTCAACATGATGGCGATCGCGATGGGTCTGCACGTCCGCTGCGGCATCGAGGACAATCTTTGGACGCAGAAACGCGACCGCAAGATCACGACGGTGCAGCAGGTCGAGCAGCTGGTGCGCATCTCGAAGGAAGTCGGCCGCGACATCGCGACCGGCCCCGAGGCGAAAGAGATTTTGAAGATCGGCGTGTTCTACAACTCGATCGAGGAGACGTTGGCGAAGAACGGCTTTGCGCCGAACCGCGCGGCGAAACCCGGGTCGCAGCATAGGGCGGCGGCCGAGTGAACCCGACGGTACTGATCGTCCCGGGCTTGCGCGACCACCTCGCGGAGCACTGGCAGACCTTGCTGGCGGCGCGCCTTCCGCGCTGCCGCACGGTCCCGCCGATGGGGCGGACAAACCTCGAGTGCACCGCGCACGTCGACGCGTTGGAGGCCGCGGCGCGGGAAATTGAGGGACCCGTGATCCTCGTCGCTCATTCCGGCGGCGTCATCACGGTCGCGCACTGGGCACGGCGGGCAAGCCGTCCCGTCCACGGTGCACTGTTGGCGGCGCCTGCCGATATGGAAACGCCGATGCCTGCCGGCTACCCGGCATTTGCCGAATTGCGCGCTGGCGGGTGGCTCCCTGTCCCACGCGATCCGTTGCCGTTCAAAAGCATCGTTGCCGCCAGCCGCAACGATCCCTTGGCGACGTTCGACCGCACCGCGACGTTCGCGCGTGTTTGGGGTGCGCGCCTCGTCGACCTCGGCGAGGTCGGACATCTCAATCCCGCGTCCGGTTACGGCCCCTGGCCGCGCGCGGAAGAACTTCTCAGCGATCTCGCGAAAGTAGGCGCAGGCGGCGTATGACCGAAGCTGGAAACGCACGGCAGGGTTGGACGGTTGTCGCCTTGCTCACGATCTTCATGATGATCAACACGGCGGATCGCGCGGCTTTGGGGCTGGCGGGACCGGCGATCATTCGGGACCTGAACCTCACGAACACCGAGTTCGGTTTCGTCGGCTCGAGCTTCTTCTTCCTTTATTCGCTGTCGGCAATTCTCGTCGGCTTCATCTCCAATCGCGTATCGACCCGCTCGACCCTTCTCGTCCTGGTCGTCGTTTGGTCGATCGCCCAGGCGCCGCTCGCCGGCGCGGTGACGCTCCCGATTCTGATCGCGAGCCGCATTGTCCTTGGCGCGGGTGAAGGGCCCGGTTACCCCGTCGCGCTCCACGGGGTCTACAAATGGTTCCCCGACGAACGCCGGGCATTTCCCACCGCTCTGATTGCGCAAGGCGCGACGCTGGGTGTCGTCGTCATCCTGCCGATCCTCAATGCAATCATGCTGGAATGGTCGTGGCATGCCGTCTTCGCGGTGCTGACGGCGATGGGACTCGTGTGGGCCATGTTCTGGATCGCGCTCGGCCAAGAGGGGCCGCTCGATCGCGAAGCGGTCGCAACGATCGCCGATCGCCGCCCTTATCTAGAACTCCTCACCGATCGCACGACGATCGCGGTTTGGATCATCGGATTCGGCGCCTTTTGGGGCTACTCGTTGTTGATCACCTGGTTCTCGTCGTACCTCACGAAGGGCCTCGATGTGCCGCCGAATCTACTCGGCCTCTATACGGCGCTGCCCTGGCTCGTCAGCACGGTGGTCATCCTCGCCGTCGGCGCGCTCTCGCAAGCACTTCTTCGCAGCGGTGTATCGAGCCGCTACGCACGCTTCTATCTCGGTCTGTTCTGTGTGTTGGCAGGGGGCTTGTCTGTGACCGCCGCACCGTTTGCCGCCTCCGCCGAAATCAAACTCGCCATGCTGATCGGCGGCATCGCGCTTCCGGTGGTCGTCCTGAGCTTGATCCCGCCCATCATCAGCGAGTACGTGCCGGCCGCACAGCGCGGCGCGATGCTCGCGATCGGTCAGGCGATCGTTACGTTCGCAGGCGTCCTGGCCCCTGCCATAACCGGCCTGATCGTCGACCGAGGCGCTGAGGCGGTGGGCTTCGACGAAGGCTTCACGCTCTGTGGCATTGTCATGACCGCTGGCGCCCTGATTGGGGGAATGGTCATTGCGCCCCGCTCCCGGCTCGCAGTCGCCGGAGCCCGATAATCACCGCAAAACACAGGAAACTGGCGCACTCGTTACCTGACGGCCGCGTCATTTTTGATTGAAACCGGCAGATTTCGGCATAGCATTGGGGTTGATCGAACAAACCCAAAGGCTGTACCCGATGACTGATCTCACCAACATCACCAAGGACCCGGCGTACAACGCCGTCGACCCGACCGACTTCCCCTCGATGATGGATGTCGATCGCTACAACGCTCGCACGACCGCGTTCGATAAGATCATCTCCGCGACCCACGACCATTTCTGGGATCCTCTAGACAAGAAATACATCGACTTTGCCGAGCCCTTCGACATGGAGAAGGACTACATGGTCGACCCTGCGCTGATGACGGAGCTGCGCACGGCGGTCGGCGACAAGCTCGACGAGCGCGGCAAGATCAAGCTCACGAACCTGAACGTCCATTGGTCGTTCTCGAGCATCCTGCACGGCGAGCAAGGCGCGCTGTCGCTCTCGGCCTCGCTCTGTCACATCCTGCGCGATCCCGGCGCGCAAGAATATGCGGCGAACCAAACGCGCGAGGAAGCGCGCCACGTCACCGGCTTTGCAAAGTACATTCATGCCCGCTGGGGCAAGCCGGCGCCAGTCGGTCCCGCGTTGGGCAACTTGCTCACCGAACTCGTGCTCTCGCCCTACGTCTGGAAGAAGCTCGTCGGCATGCAGATGCTGGTCGAAGGCCTCGCGATGGGCGCCTTCGCGACGTTCTACCAAAAGGGCCACGACCCGTTGATGGTGAAGCTCTGCCAACTTGTGATGACGGACGAGGCGTTCCATCACAAATTCGGAAAGATCTGGGCCGACCGCACGATCCCGCATCTGTCGAAGGGTGAAGCGGAAAAAATCGAAGATTGGGCCTGGGAGGTTTTCCAAGTTCTGCTCTTCAACCTGGCGAGCCCCGACCAAAAGGGTTGGATTTACCGCGAACTCGGCCTCGACCCCGTGTGGGTGCAGCAGGCGTTCATGGAAGCGCTGACCGACGCGGAGATCCGCAAAGAACTGCAGGACACCACGAACATCTTCCGCGTGCTGATCAAGACGCTGCTCAAAGCCGGCATCATCACCGATCGTACGCGCAACAATTACGCGGCCTATATCGACATGGCCGAGCTTCATGCCGAAGGCGACCGCATGGTCGGCGACGATATCGCGGAAGAAGGGATCAAATATTTGATGCAGTTGAACGGCGGCAAGATCCTGCGCACGCCGTCCAGCATCGCGGCCGAATAGCAACGGAGAGAAGACCATGGGGAACATCACGAAAGACAGCGCCTACGACGCTGTCGCGCCCGACGACTTCAAGTCGATGATGGACGTCGACCGCTACAACGCGCGCTCGGCCGCCTTCGACAAGATCATCTCGGCGACTCACGACCATTTCTGGGATCCGCTTGACAAGAAGTACATCGACTTCTCGGCGCCGTTCGATATGGAAAACGAGTACATGATGCCGCCGTGGCTGAACCTCGATCTCCAAACCGAGATTGGCCAGCGGCTCGACGAAAAACAAAAGATTCGCCTCGTCAACGCCTCTATGCGCTGGGGCCTCTCCTCGATCCTGCACGGCGAGCAGGGCGCGCTTTCGCTGTCGGCCTCGCTCTGCCACGTGCTGCGCGATCCGGGCGCGCAAGAATACGCCGCGAACCAGACGCGCGAGGAGGCCCGCCACGTGACGGCCTTTGCCATGTACGTCAAGTCGCGCTGGGGCAAGCCGCTTCCCGTGGGGCCGGCGCTCGGCAATCTCCTCACCGAAATGGTGCTTTCTCCGTTCGTTTGGAAAAAGCTCGTCGGCATGCAAATGCTGGTCGAAGGTCTCGCGATGGGCGCCTTCGCAACGAACTACCAGTACACGAACGACCCACTGCTAAAGCGCCTCTCCCAACTCGTGATGACCGACGAGGCTTTCCACCACAAATTCGGGAAGATCTGGGCCGACCGCACGATCCCGCATCTCTCGCAACAAGAGCGCGACATGATCGAGGACTGGGCGGCGCAAGTCTTCACCGGCTTGCTGTTCAACCTCGGCAGCCCCGAACAAAAGAAGCCGATCTATGCCGAATTCGGCATCGATTGGGAGTGGGCCCAGGCCGCATTCCGCGAAGCCTTCACCAACGCCCGCGTCCGCGAGCGCATGAAGGACTCGACGAACATCTTCCGCGTGCTGATCAAAACGTTGCTCAAGGCGGGCATCATCACCGATCGCACGCGCGGCACGTACGCGGCGTTCGTCGACATGGCCGAACTCCACAAGGAAGGCGACCGCATGGTCGGCGACGACATCGCCGAAGAAGGCATCAAATACCTGATGCAACTGAACGGCGGCCAGGGCCGCACCCCGATGGGCCTCGCCGCTGCCGAATAGGCGAGCGCCGCGAACGTTTCCGGAAAAGCGGGCGGATCTGCCCGCTTTTTTTGCTTATCGACTTCATGCAAGTCAGGCATTGGATGCCGCCCGGTAGGCGCGCGTACCCTCCACGCAACTTCGGAGGCTTAGCCCATGCAAACAAATCTCCAATGGACAAGCGTGATCCTGTTCATGCTCGTCAGCGTCTTCCTGGTCGCGTTCGGCCTGCTCTACGCGAACGTCAACGATCTGCTCTGGTTTCACGCCGCAGCCGTGCCGCCGGACGCGCTCGAAAAAGTGCGTCCGCTCTACTTCGCGCTGATGAAACTCGTCGGCGGTGCTTCAATCGGTCTCGGACTGCTCGGTGCTTACGTGATCTTGGGGCCGATGCGCCAAGGCGTGCGCGGCGCGGCGACGCTTGTCGCGGTCGCCTACTGGATTGCGTTCGGCGTCGCCGGCTACACGGCCATTCGCCTCAACGAACTCACGAACGCGCCCGTCGCCTGGTATAATATGGCGATCCTCGCAGCACTCACGGCAGCAGCCTTGATCACGCACACATTGGCGCCGCGCCGGTAACGCGCCGCGCCGCTGGTTAAGCCGTTTACCAAGGTAAGCGGCGGTCGTGGACAACACCATTCCTCGTCGCGACACTCGCGCCCGATCCGAATTTGTTGAGGAGTTGGGGCGCCATGGCCGCACCCGCAATGACCAAAGAATCCGTTCGCGCGCTCATCGACGGCGTCGAAAACGACCCGCTCGCGGGGCTCGGGTGCTTCTCGAAGAAGGACATCCTGATCGATCGCATCCTGGCGCACGCCCGCGTGACGCATTCCGCCCCGGTGAACGGCGTGGCCCGCGCGGTTCTGACCGAACCCGTGGCCAACGGCGCGGAAAACTAGACCCGCTTCTCCGGCGAACGCGACCTGGTATAGACCTTCGTGAGGGGCACGACGTCGCCCGCGCGAGGACAAGGCCGTGAACGACGCCAAATACGAACGCATCAAAATAGAGCGGGCAGGGCGCATCATGACCCTGACGCTGTCGAACCCCGCGAAGATGAACGCGGTCGATGGCCGCATGCACCGCGAACTCGCCGATGTCTTCTATGACATCCAAGAAGACGAAAGCGTCGACGTCGTCATCCTCACCGGCGAAGGTAAGGCGTTCTGCGCCGGCGGCGACATCGATTGGATGAAACGCTCGAATGAGGGCAAGGAAAAAGGCCCCTCTGTCATCGAAGGCCGCAAAATCGTCTTCGGCCTGCTCGACCTCGAAAAGCCGATCATCGCGAAGGTACGCGGTCCCGCGATCGGGTTGGGGTGCACGATTGCGCTCTTCTGTGACGTGATCTTCGCCGCCGACACCGCCCGCTTCGCCGACCCGCATGTGAAGGTGGGTGTGGTCGCGGGTGACGGCGGCGCCGTGATCTGGCCGCAGCTCGTGGGTTACGCCCGCGCGAAGGAATACCTCATGACCGGCGATCCGCTCAGCGGAACCGAGGCCGAACGCATCGGTCTGATCAATCACGTCGTCCCCGATGCCGACCTAGACGCCCGTGTCGACGCGTTCGCCAAGAAGCTCGCCGCCGGCGCACCGCAAGCGATCAAATACACGAAAGTGTCCGTCAACTTGCGCCTCAAGGAGATCGCTCACACGATCCTCGATGCCTCGATGGCCTACGAGATGGTGACGTTCAAAACGAACGACCATAAGGAAGCGGTCGCCTCGTTCCTCGAAAAGCGCAAGCCGAACTTCACCGGAAACTGATGCAGACCCTGTTCGCCGATCTTGAAGACAAATTACCCGAGGGGGCGAGACTGTTCCGGCACCGCCTCAGCGTGGCCGAACAGTTGGCAATCCTCGACGACGTCGCCGCCGTGATCGAAGAGGCGCCGCCGTTCCGTCCGCAGATGCCGACGGGCCCTTACATGATCAACACGCTCACGAACTGCGGCCCACTTGGCTGGATGTCCGACAAGCGCGGCTACCGCTACCAAGAAACGCATCCCGAGACGGGAAAGCCCTGGCCCCCAATTCCACCCGCTGTTCTGGCGGTCGCCAAACAGGCCGCCGCCGACACCGGCCTTGCGTTCGAACCGGACGCTTGCCTCGTCAACATCTACGCTGCCGACGGCAGGCTCAGCCTCCACCGCGACTACGACGAAGCCGACTTCGCATGGCCGATCGTCTCGCTCTCGTTCGGCAACGACGCCGACTTCCAACTCGGCGGCCCGGCACGCTCAGGCCCCACCACAACGTTCACACTCAACTCCGGTGACGTCTTTGTGCTCGCAGGGCTAAGCCGCTTGCGCTATCACGGCGTGAAACGCATCCACCCCGGCACTTCGCCGATCACGCATAACGCGCTGCCCGAAGGCGGCCGCATCAACCTGACTTTGAGACGCGCCCGATGATCGACGACCGCGATGACGTCCGCCTCCTCCGCGACAGTGTCCGGCGCTTCGTCGATCAGCACATGCCGCGCGAACTGGCGCGCAAATGGGACAAGGAAAACATCTTCCCGCGTGACGTTCACAACGCGCTCGGAAAAATGGGCGTCATGGGTCTGACGATCCCCACCGAGTACGGCGGCCAAGGCGTCGATATCCCGGCGACCATGGTCGTGATCGAAGAACTCGCGCGTCGCTCCGCCGCGGTCGCCTGCCCCTACATCATGGCCGCCTGCTACGCCGGCATGAACGTCGTCGAGTCTGGCTCCGAGGTGCAAAAACGAGCGATGCTGCCGAAGATCGCCAAGGGTGAGATGCTGTTCGCCTACGGCCTCTCCGAGCCGAACGTCGGCGGCGACCTCGCGATGGTCGAAACGACGGCGCGCCGCGAAGGCAACCGCATCCTTCTCTCCGGCACGAAGCGCTGGTGCACCGGGGCGCAGATCGCCGACTACGTCTTTTGCCTCGCGCGCACCGGCCCGAAGGAAGAGCGCCACAAGAACCTCACGATCTTCCTGGTGCCACCGAAGTCCAGGGGTGTCACCATCACACCTCTCGACCACTTGGGCATCCGCGGCGTCGAAACGAACGACGCGATCTTCGACGATGTGGAACTCGGCGAAGACGCGATCCTCGGCGGGCCTGACAAGTGGAACCAAGGCTGGAGACAACTCGCTGGCCGCGCGCTCGAAGTCGAAAAGCTTGAACTCTCCGCAGTGGCGTTGGGCCTTGCCGAAGCCGCCTGCGCCGACGCGTTCGAATACGCCGAAACCCGTATCCAGTTCGGCAAACCGATCGGCGCGCATCAGGCGATCCGTCACGCGATCGCCGACGCGAAGACGAAAACGCTCGCCATGCGGCTCATGCTCTACCACGCAGCAGGGTTGGTTCAGGACCGCAAACCCAGCGCCCTCGAATCCTCGATGACGAAACTATTCTGCTGCGAAGGTGCGTCCGAAGTAACGCTCACCTGCCAGCGCATCATGGGCGCCTACGGCCTCTCCGATCTCATGGACATGGAGCGCTATGTCCGCGACGCGATCTCGCTGCCGATCGTCGGCGGGTCGTCAAACATGCAAAAGAACAACATCGCCAACAGACTAAAGCTCGCGGAGTGATCATGACCGACCTCATCGCGACGGCGCGCGGCTTCCACGACGAACTCAAGCGCCGCGCACCGGAGATCGAGGCTGCCCGGCGCCTGCCCGCCGACCTCGCCAGGAAATTCAACGATGCAGGCTTCTTTCGTCTGCTCGTGCCGAAGGATTACGGCGGCCTGGAATCCGATCCGATCACCTTCGCACATCTCGTCGAAACACTCGCCGAAGCCGACGCCTCCGCCGCGTGGGTCGCGATGATCTGTGCCTCGACCGGCGTAACTGCGAGCTGGGTCCCGCCCGAAGGCGCGCGCGAGATTTTTGCAAGACCCGGCGCGGTCGTCTGCGGTGTCTTCGCACGCCGCGGCAAGGCGCACGATGAAGGCGGTCACTACCGCGTCGAGGGCCGTTGGCAGTGGGGTTCGGCAAGCGACATCTCGGACTGGATGACCGCGGGCTGCATTCTCTACCGCGACGGCAAGCCGGTCATGGACGGCGAAACGCCCGCGAATGGAGCGATCTTTGCCCCCACGCGCGAGATCGAGCTTCAAGGCAATTGGGATACGTCGGGCCTCTGCGGCACCGGCAGTCAGGATTTCGTGATGCGCGATGTGCGTGTTCCGAAGGCGCGCGCCGAGTTCGGCGCATTCAAAGTTTACACCGACCGCCCAATCTATCACTTTCCACCGTTCGGCCTCCTCGCCTGCGGCATCACCGCCGTCATGATGGGCGCTGCGCGCGCCGCAATCCATGAACTCACGTCGCTTGCCAGTGTGAAGATCCCGGAGGCTCACCGCCGTGTCCTGGCGCAACGCACGCAAACCCAAGAACACCTCGCCGAGGCCGAAGCGCTGCTCCGCTCGGCGCGCGCCTTCTATTTCGAAATGATGGGCAAGGCCTGGGACGAAACGAAAGCGAAGGGTAGGGCTTCGACCGAAACCCGTCGCGACCTGCGCCTGGCGATCACGCACGCGGCCCGCTCATCCGTGCGCGCGGTCGACCTGATGTACAATCTCGGCGGCGGCACGTCGGTTTACAAGACGTCCCCGCTTCAGCGCATCTTCCGCGACGTCCACGTCGCTTCCCAGCATATGCAAGTGGCAACTCCCACGATGGAAACCGCAGGCCGTCACATGCTAGGTCTCGACGGCGACTACAGCCAATTGTGAGCACATGAGCGAAATCAAACTCGTCATCGCCGGCGCGGCAGGCCGCATGGGCCAAGCCGTCATCCGCGAAGCCGCGAAGACCCAAGGCGTGAAACTGCTGGCTGGCCTCGAACCGGCCGACAGCCCTGCGCAAGGCAAGGACCTGGGCGCGCTCGCAGGCGTCGACGCGCTCGGCGCCCGCATTGAAGCCGACCCGCTGCTCGTTCTTGCCAAGGCGGACGCGTTGATAGATTTCACGCGTCCACAAGCAAGCCTCGCCCTTGCGGATCTCGCCGCCCAAGCGCGCATCGTTCACATCATCGGCACGACGGGATTCGCCGATGCCGACGAAACGCACATCAAGGCCGCAGCGCGTCACGCCACGATTGTGAAATCCGGCAACATGAGCCTCGGGGTGAATCTGCTTGCAAGTCTCGTCGAACTCGCCGCGCATGCGCTGGGACAGTCCTTCGACATCGAGATATTGGAGATGCATCACCGCATGAAGGTCGATGCGCCCTCGGGGACAGCCCTGCTGCTCGGCCAAGCGGCAGCCCATGGTCGTGATAAGAGGCTTTCCGAACTCAAGCTGAAACCGAATGACGGTATTACCGGCCCACGGCCACCCGGCCGCATCGGCTTTGCGAGCCTTCGCGGCGGCAGCGTCGTGGGCGATCACACCGTATTCTTGAGCGGTGACGGCGAACGCATCGAGCTCACACAC
>CXWL01002980.1_pt1 | contig 13799 bp, 15 predicted proteins | sample 590931 | NCBI WGS metagenome assembly CXWL01 (sample SAMEA3498368, study PRJEB10139) | groundwater metagenome | biome: water well; material: biofilm material | place: Germany | collected 2015-04-27 | reverse complement strand
CGGGACGGGTGTGGCTCACGGATGCCGGCGCGGTGCGGGGACGGCGGGACTCGGGGATCGGGCGGGATGGGGGTCAGATGCGGCTCTGGCATGCGGACATGCCGCCGAGCACCCCGCTGCGGAACGAGTCGATCTTCTCGAACGCGGTGCCGACCACGTTGGTGCTGGCCGCCTCGTCGCCGAGCGCCACCGCGGTGAGCACCGCCTCGTCGAGATCGCCGGCGCTCAGCAGGATCTCCTGCGCCGGGTTGGTGGCCACCTGGTTGCCGTCGGCATCGAACTCGCCCGAGGGGACGATGTCGACGATCCATGCACCGACGAGGCAGTCGTTGAGCAGGACGCGCTCCTCTCCCGTCAGGGAGCTGGTGAGCGCAACCTGCACGGCATCGCTGTAGGCGCCGGCGATCGGGTAGCCGAACGACAGGTCGCCGAGCCTGCTGTACAGGTCTTGCACGAACACCTCGTCGTACACGATCGTGTTGGTGTCGACGCAGTAGGTCGCGTCGTTGGTGAGGTCGTCGGCGGCGCGACCGTCGCAACTCGGCGCAGCGCTGCCCGGGGTGAACGCCTGCAGCGTGGGGGCAGTGAAGGTAACGCCGCTGGCCTGAAGCGTGGGCACCCAGAAGGTGTCGAGCGCCTTGGGGAGCGCGAGCACGATGTCGGCGTACGGCATGTTGCCGGCGGTGTCGATCTCCTCCTGGGTGGAGAAGGCGAGGTCGACGCGCGGGTACGGGCTGTCGATGAATCCGGCGCAGCGCTCGATGCCGTTCAAGAAGCCCTCCTGGAAGGCGCCGACGCGATCGAAGGCGCTGCCGTGGCCGCTCGGGTCGGCAACCACGTCGAAGCCCGGAGGATCGCGAACCTCGATCATGGCGATGATCCCGCCCTTCACATCGTTGTCGTCGAAGGTGAGCAGGTCGCTCTCGCCGCGGGCGACGTGCGCTGCCCAGGCGCCGGCGAAGCAGTCGGCCTGCTGCTCGGTGTCGACGGTCGGCAGGTCCAGGTCGAACACGCCCGAGCGCGCTTGGATGGCGTGTCCGTACTCGTGCGCGGCAACGACGCCGACGGCCGCGGCGCCGAGCTTCTCGACGAGGCCTGGGAGCAGCTCGGCATCGTCGTACACGATGATGTCGCCGCAGGTGGTGTAGAACGCGTTCCCCTGCACCTCCTCGTATGGAACAGGCCCTGCGCAGCTCTCGGGCTCGGGCGTGCGGCCCGGGTAGAGGGCATAGATGCCGCTGACCGGCTCGAAGGATCCTTCGTACACGGTGGAGAAGTTGTCGGTCCAGAACTGGGTGACGTCGGCGAAAGCGGCGTTCAGGTAGTTGTCGTACGGCTGCGGCGGCTTGGCGTCGCCGAAGTCGATGATGCCGCCATCGGCCGGAGGTGGGGTGGTGTCCTTTGTCGGTTCGAGCGGGTTGCTCGGATCGGTGTTGGTGGGCACCGTCTCTTGCGGCCCCGTGTCGACCGAGGCCGAGTCGGAGCGTCGAGCTACGACACCCTGGTCGGCGGTGCCGCACGACGAGACGACGACGCCGGCGACGACGAGCGCAGCGGCCATGCGGAGAGCAGTCGTACGGGGAACAGCCAATCGGTGAGCAGCCATCGCCCGAGCATAGGTCGCGGGGCCAGTGTCAACGGGTCGACAGCTCGAGCAGCCTCGCCATGTCCGCGATTTCCCCCCGCTGCCCGTTGGCCATCTGCTCGGCCATGGTGGCGACCTCCTTCGTGGAGGCGTGTGTGGCGGCGTCGTCGGCCATGTGGATGCCACCTTGGTGGTGAGCGGTCATCAGGCGCACGAAGATGGCGTCGGCATCGGCTCCGGTCGCGGTGCGGAGCGCGACGAGATCGTCGGCGGTCGCGAGACCAGGCATGCGGTCGAGCGCGACCGGTGCACCCATCCAGGCCATGGCGATGTCGGTCTCGTTCACCTCGGATTCACCGAAGTCGCGCAACAGCTGGATCATCCTTCCGATCTCGATGTTCTGCCCGACCACTATCTCGCGGGCAGTGGTGGCCAACGACGGCTCGGTGCCGGTGGTGTCGAGGTAGATCAGGCTCAGTTGCACTGCCTGCTCGTGGTGCACGCGCATGTCCTGCAGGAAGCCGACATCAGTGCTGTTCGGGTCTGGTAGGGCCCGATTGTTGCCGACCACGTAGCCGAACGCGGCGCCGAGCACGGCGATCGCAACGGCGATGGTTGCCAGGTTCGTGGCGCTCCTCCACCACGGCAGCGTCACGGGGTGATCGGCGACCGAGACGCCGGGGTCGCCAGGGTTGCTGGGGTTGTGGGACAGCTGCTGGTCGGCCTGCGTGCGCACGTGGGTAGCTTCCCACGACCGATGGCGTCGGCTGCGGTCAGGCCTGGCGTCGTGCTGTCGAGGGGCGACGATGTGCCTCGACCGCGCTGAGCACCTGATCGACGAGGGCGAGCTGATCCGTTGAAGGCTGGTCGAGCGTGCGGATCACCGCATCGCGCTCCACGATGCCAAGCTCTGCGTCGTCGAGGAAGCTCGCCACGGTGCGCACGTCGTCGTCGCGTGGGGTCACCTCGCCGCCGTCGTCATCGCGGACGACCTGCAGCAGGCGGATGAACGACGCGACTAGGGAGCCGGCGTCGCCCGCCTCGAACGGAACCGTTCGGCCACCCGCGCAGATCAGACCCTCCGGCCGGACGAGCAGGCGCGAGCGCCTCGATGGGAGCAGCCCGTCGACTGTGATCCCATAGGTGGCGGCGAGCGCGGTGACCGTGTCGAGGTCGAGCGGCAACAGCCCGGCCTCGGCGTCACGTAGGTCGCGCCTGCGGAAGCGGCCCCGGCTGCGCCGGACGAGCAGCGCCACCGGGCGGCGGCCGCGCGCCGATCTGAGCTGTGCCGCCATCGCCCGCACGAACTGGGGGCTCGTCGTCTCGATGTGGGTGCCGCCGATCACTGGAGTTGTATCGGCACCAGGGCGGCCCCGGTGAAGGGCTGGTTGCAATCCCTCGGGGAGGATCTCACAGGGGGTCTTCGGCGCGGCTACTGTCACACCGACTCACAGGGGGGTGTAGCGAGTGTCTCTGCTCGAAGTCCAAGAAGTCTCGGTCAGGTTCGGCGGCATCGTTGCGCTCGACGGCTTGACCTTCGACATCGAAGCCGGTCAGATCTGCGGCCTGATCGGACCGAATGGTGCCGGCAAGACCACCATGTTCAACGTGGTGAGCCGCATCTACCAGCCAACGACCGGCGCGGTGCGCTTCGACGGGGTCGATCTCGTCGCCCAGGCGCCGCATCGCATCGCTGCGCTCGGTGTGGCCCGCACGTTTCAGAACCTGGCCTTGTTTCCGAGCATGACGCTGCTCGAGAACGTGATGGTCGGCGCCCACTGCACTGGCAGGGTCGGCTTCACCAGGGCGATCCTGCGGCTCGGCGCGGGACGCGAGAATCGACGAACCCGCGACGAGGCCGGTGCGCTGCTGGAACGTCTCGGGCTGGCGTCGCTCGCCCACCACCCGGCGGCGGCGCTGCCTTTCGGCACCTTGAAGCGCCTAGAGATCGCCCGCGCCTTGGCCGCCCGTCCGAAGTTCCTGCTGATGGACGAGCCCGCGTCGGGGCTCACCCACGGCGAGGTCGACGAGCTGGCCGAGACCATCACGGCCTTGCGCGACGAGTTCTCCGTCACGATCCTGCTCGTCGAACACCACATGGCGATGGTGATGGGCATCTCCGACAAGGTCGTGGCAATGGAGTTCGGACGCAAGATCGCCGAGGGCACACCCGATGAGGTTCGCAACGACCCCAAGGTGATCGAGGCGTACCTGGGGAGCGCGGCATGAGCGACCTGCTGCTCGAGGTCCATGGCCTCCACGCCGGATACGGCCCGATCGAGGTGCTGCACGGACTCGACCTGAGCGTCGAGCGCGGCGGTTTCGCGGTGATCCTCGGCGCCAACGGGGCAGGCAAGACCACCACGATGCGGGCGCTGTCGGGCATGCTCGCCCGGCGCGGCGAGGTGAGCTTCGACGGTCACGACATCAGCAAGTCGTCGCCCGAGGCGATCGTTCGGCTCGGCATCGCTCAGGTGCCGCAGGGGCGGGGCACGTTCCCCGAGCTATCGGTCGAGGACAACCTCCGCGCCGGTGCCTACATCCGAACCGACGGCGACGCGATCGGCGACGATGTCGAGCGGTGGTTCACCAACTTCCCCCGCCTCCGCGAACGGAGCTCGCAGCGGGCCGGCACCCTCTCCGGCGGTGAGCAGCAGATGCTGGCGATCGCCCGTGCATTGATGAGTCGCCCGAAGCTGCTGCTGTGCGACGAACCGAGCCTCGGTCTTTCTCCGCTCATCACGCAGGAGCTGTTCGCGGCCCTGCATCGCCTGAACGTCGAGGAAGGCCTCTCGATCCTGCTCGTCGAGCAGAACGCCAACCTCGCCGTCAAGATCGCCTCGCAGGTGTACCTCCTCGAAACGGGTGCCATCGTCGGCGCCGGCACCGCCGAGGAGATATCTCGAGACGACAGCATCCGCCGCGCCTACCTGGGGTACTGATCGATGGAACGTTTGCTTCAAATCATCTTCAACGGGCTGTCCCAAGGGTCGGTCTACTCGCTGATCGCGCTCGGGTTGGTGGTGGTGTACCGGGGAACCGGACACCTCAACTTCGCTCAGGGCGAGATGGCGCTCACCGGCGCCTACCTCACGTGGCAGTTCGATCAGTGGGGCATCCCCCTGCTCATCGCCGCACTGCTGGCCATGGTGTGTGGCTTCGCGCTCGGCGCGGCGACGGAGTTCTTCCTGGTCAGACCGCTCGGCAAGAAGTCGCCGTTTGCGGTGTTCGTGGCCACGATCGCATTGTTCCTCGGTCTGAACTCGCTCGACGGCGCCATCTGGGGCGGTGAGGCCAAGCCCTACCCGAACTTCTTCCCGAACGACGATGACGACTTCATCCGAATACTCGGCGCCGAGTGGCGTTACGAACGCCTCGGCGTGTTCGTGGTGATGTTGGTGCTCACCGGGCTGTTCTTCCTGTTGTTCAAGAAGACCAAGCTCGGGCTGGCGATGCGGGCGGTCGCCAGCAACTCCGAGTCGGCCAAGTTGGTCGGCATCCCGACGAACCTCGTGCTGATGACGAGTTGGGGCTTGGCGGCGGCGGTCGGCGCGCTCGGCGGCTCACTCATCGCCAGCGTCAACACGAACGTCAACCAGTTGACGATGATCGTCGTGTTCATCGCCGCCTCGGCGGCGGCCACGCTCGGTGGCTTCGACAGCCCCGGTGGCGCGGTGCTCTCGGGCTTGTTCATCGGCGTGCTCGAGACCGGCGCAGCCGACTACTTCCCTGACTGGATCGGTCAGGACCTGAAGATATTGCCGGCCTTCGTCGTCATCATCGCCGTGCTGCTCTTCCGGCCGGCAGGGTTGTGGGGTTCCTCACGAGTGGAACGGGTGTAGATCGAGATGATCAAGGTCAACGAAAACAGTCCGGCACACTGGGCGATCCGTGGACTTGGCGGCGCATTGCTGATCGCCGTGATCTTGTGGGTGCCCACGATGGACTTCGCCGGTATCGGCCAGGTCAACGACGCGCTGCTCATCGCGCTCGCGGCGATGTCACTCAACCTCGTCCTCGGGTACACCGGGCAGATCTCGATCGGCCACTCGGCGTTCTTCGGCATCGGCGCCTACGCGACGGCGATCCTCGTCAAGAAGTACGAGTGGAGCCCCGGGTGGACGTTCTTCGTCGGCGCCATCGTCGCCTTCGTCATCGGCACCATCGTGGCTTTGCCGGCGCTGCGGATCAAGGGCATCTACCTTGCCCTCGTCACGTTGGCGATCGCGTTCATGTTCCCCAAGTTCGTCGGCTGGGAGAAGCTCGAGTGGCTCACGAAGGGGCAGAGCGGCTACGACTCGGTTCGCTACAAGGACCTGCCCGACTGGCCGCTCGTCGGGCCGTTCCCGAAGGGCCAGCAAGGCCGCGCCGAGTTCCAGTTCTGGTTGTCGATCCTGGTGGTGGCGATCAGCTACCTCGTGATCAGGGGGGTGGTGCGCAGCCGCGTCGGGCGCTCGCTCATCGCCGTGCGCGACAACGAGACGGCGGCCGCGGTGATGGGCGTGCATCTGGCCCAGACCAAGACGCTGGTGTTCGGCGTTTCGGCCGCGATCTGTGCGCTCGCCGGCTCGTTGAGCGCGCTTCGTTCGGGTACGGTCACCCCGGAGTCGCCGAACATCCAGGTAGTCGGTTCGGTCGTCTTCCTCGTGGCGATGATCATCGGTGGATCGGCCACCCTGTGGGGCCCCATCGTCGGCGGGTTCTTCTACTTCTACCTCGAGCGCAACTTGGGTGACTGGAGCGAGAGCGGGCCACTCGAGTTCATCTTCGGATGGTCGAAGACGTCGCCGGCCACCATGATCTTCTCGATCTTGCTGATCGTGCTGATGTTCGTAGCGCCATTCGGTGTCGTTGGCCTTTTGAAGCGGTGGTCGCGTAAGGTCGTGCAGATCGTTCCGTCACCCGTCGTCGGGTCGGTCGACACGAAGGCTCCTGTGGCGCCCGCCACGGCGAGGTGAACAGCAACCACAAGGGGGAAATCGAATGATCAGGAGCACCCGCTCCCGCGCCGCGGCGATGCTTGCGGCCGGCGTACTTCTCGTCGCCGCATGCGGAGGCAGTGACGACAGTTCAACTACCGCGGCGCCAGGCGAGACGGAGGCCCCGAGCGACACCGATGCCCCCGACGAGACCGAGGCCCCCGACGAGACCGAGGCCCCTGGCGACACCGAGGCCCCTGGCGACACCGAGGCGCCGTCGTCGGAGGCCTGGACCGTCAACGTCGACGACTGCGCCGACCCCGACGCTGCCACTGCGCCCATCGAAGGGACCATCAAGATCGGCGCCGTGGTGCCCCTCACCGGTGGCCCGGCGGCCGCGTTTGCGCCCGTCGCCGAGGGCCTGCAGCTTTTCATCGATCATGCCAACGCCGAGGAGCTCGTTCCCGGCTACACGCTCGAGCTGTCGATCGAGGACGACCAGTACAACAAAGACCTCACGCCGGGCGCCGTGGAGAAGCTCCTTCAGGAGGACGAGGTCAGCTTCATCAGCGGCGTCGTCGGTTCGCCCAACAACGCCGCCGTCCGCGATCTGCTGAATGAGGAGTGCGTGCCGCAGCTCGCCGCCTTCACCGGCTCACCGCTGTGGGGTGACGTCGAGAACTATCCGTGGACGACGGGCCAGCTCGTGCCGTACACCACCGAGGCCCGCATCTACGCGAGGCAGATCCAAGAGCAGTTCCCCGACGGTGCCAAGGTCGCTCTGTTCTACGTGAACAACGAGTTCGGCAACATCTACTACGACGCCTTCAGTGATGTCGCCGACGAGTACGGGATCGAGATCATCGACGAGCAGAGCATCGAAGCCATCGATGCCAACCCGCCGACGGCCCAGATCGCGAGCATCGCCTCCGGCGCTCCCGACGCGATCATGGCGATCCCGCTCGGAGCCGGCTGTGGCACGTTCCTGAACGAGTTGGCCAACCAGAAGGCCCAGAACTCGGGTTGGGAGCCGGCCGTGTTCCTCACCAACACCTGCGCCTCGCGCCTGTTCCTGCAGATCCTGGCCGGCGATTCGGGCATCGGCACGTACACGTCGGCCAACGCCAAGGACCCCAGCGATCCGGCCAACGCCGACGATCCGGCGATGAAGGCCTACCTCGACGCATATGCGGCAGCCGGCCTGAAGAACGATCCGGCCACCACCAGCACCGGTTGGACCGCCGGCGAGGTGATCGTCGCGATCGTCAACAAGGCCATCGAGTCGGGCACGTTGTCTCGTCAATCGGTCATCGAAGCCGCGAGGTCGCTCAAGTTCACGCCCTCTCTCGACCGTGAGGGTGTGGCGTACGAGATGAACGGAGCCGACGACGCGTATGCGTTCGAGTCGCTGCAGGTGCTGCAGTGGAACGGAACGACGTTCGACGAGATCGGCGACCTCGTCTCCGAGTTCGAGGGCACGACCGAGTACGAGGAGTGATCTCGGGCTGAACCGTCGATGGTCGGCTGGCTCGTCCGATATCTGATCAGTTGATTAGATTCGATCGGATGAGCCAGCGGACCACGCCGGTGCCCCGGCGTCTCGGTCGCCCCAAGGATGCGGCTTCCGCCGAGACGCATCAACGGTTGCTCGCCGAGGCACGCCGGGCGTTCGCCCGCGATGGTTTCGACGCCACCACCAATCGTGAGATCGCCGAGGCAGCGGGCATCACTGCGGGCGCCATCTATCACTACTACCCGTCGAAGGTGGAGCTGTACGGGGCTGTGTACGAAGAGGTCCAGGCCATCGTGTACGGCGAGTTCGAGAGGGCGATCGCTCCACATGCGAGTCTGATCGACCGCTTCGGCGCAACGCTCGACGTGTCGGTCACGATGAACCGTGACGATCCGTCGATCGCCGGATTCGTCATCGGTGTGGCCGGCGAAGCAGAGCGGCACCCCGAGCTGGTCGAACGGCTGGCCAAGGCGCGAAAGGTGAACACCCGGTTCATGCGTCGCCTGGCACGTGACGCCGCCGAACGCGGCGAGCTGGCCGCCGACATCTCACCGCGGGCGGTCGAAGACCTGCTCAACGCGATGCTCTCGGGTCTGGCCAGGTTCAGCAGTCAGACCGGCGATGCCGGGCGGCACGAGGATGCCGTCGAGGTGCTCAAACGAGCCCTCGCCGGCACCCTCATCCGCTGACCGTCACACCGTCACCGCCTTGTGGCCCGTGGCCGGACCGGACGCTGTCAGGGGGTCATGCAACCCATGAACAGTTGGATGAACTCCGCAGACGGTGCGCTGCCCTGAGCGGCCACCTCGGCGAGGTCCATGTCTTCGAGTGCTTCGCCGACGCAGTCGCGATCGACCTTCATTCCTGACGATTCCATCGCGGTGACCATCGCGTCGACCATCGCGTCGGAGATCTCGACCCCCTCGGGGATCGACAGGTCGGGCACCGTTGCGCCGTCCGGCCCGCTGGCGGTGTCGACGCACTTCACGAGGCCGAGCGTCGCAGCGTTGGTCTCGTCGCTCACGTCCGCGTCGCCGTCGGGGCCGGCCGCCAGCAACTTGGCAACGTCTTCGTCGGAGATCTCGTTCAACACCTTGGCGGCACAGTCCTCGTCGATCTTCATGCCTTCGGCGGCGGCCTCTGTCAGCAGCAGGTCGAGCATCTGGCCGCGGGCAGCCGAGAGACTGCCGCCGCCACCGCCGTCGTCACCGCATGCGGCGGCAACGAGCACCAGTGCTGTCAACGAGCCGATCATCACTTTGTTCACGGGGGACCGTCCTTTCAGGTGTCGACAGTTCAGCTGTCGACGTCGTGTCGTCCGATGTCATCATCGGCGACGCTTGCCGATTCCTTGAGAGTCTTGTTCACCGTGTGGCAGTTGCTCGTGCACCAGCCACCACAACAACGCGGTCAACGACAGGCCGTCGCCGACTCGCCCCGCGGCGATCTCGGAGCGCAGCCGGGGAACGTCGACCCATTCCACGCGTTCGCTCTCGCTCGGATCGATCGGATCGCCGACGTACGTGGCCCCATCGGCGACGAACAGGTGGAACGTGGCGTCGCTGGTGCCGTTGTGCGGGAAGTAGGAGGTGAGCAGGCGGATCGGGCCGGGCCTCCAGCCGGTTTCCTCGAATGCCTCGCGGGCTGCGGCCTCGATCGGGGTCTCGCCGGCATCGACTCGCCCGGCCGGAACCTCCCAGCCCCACGTGTCGGTGGTGAACCGGTGACGCCACAGCAGCAGCACGCCGCGCTCCTGGTCGGCGATGACGGTGCCGGAAGCTTCGGCCGGCATGCGGATCACATGGTGTTCGAACCGCTCGCCGCCGGGGATCTCGACGTCGGCGAGTGCAAGCCGGATCCACGGGCTGTCGTAGATGACTCGTTCGCCGTGCACGGTCCACTTCATGGGCCGAGCGTAGGTGCACCGGCAGGCTCTCGCTGGCGGCCGGCCAACTCAGGAGGTCTGGTTGACGGTGACTTCGTCCTCCTTGGTGATCTCGGCCTCGAACGTGTACTCGGTGCCGTCGGGACCCTTGGCGCTGCAGTCGAAGGTGGTGCCGACCGCGGTGGAGGACGGGTCGTCGCAGGCGACGTCGGCGAGGTCCTCGTCGTACTGCTTCTTCCACTCGGTCGAGATGACCTTCTCGGCCGTCTGCTTGAAGTCTGTCGCATCCGTTGAGCAGGCGGCCAGAAGCGCGCTTCCAGCGAGGATGGCTGCGATCAGCGCTCTCTTCATGATTGGTTCCTCCAGAACTGAGTCGACGTGGACCGTATCAGACCACCTCGGTTGGTCTGGGTGACAGTGCGCTGCCTCGGCCCGGGCGCAAGGAGTCGGCTGCCATGATCGCGAGACCGGCCCACACGAGACCGAAACCGATCAGCCGTTCGGGCGGCAGGTCTTCGCCGTATGCCGCCCACCCGAGCAAGAAGTTGATCGTTGGCACGAGGTACTGCATCGGCCCGAGCACGGTGAGCGGCACTCGTGGTGCCGCCGCGGCGAAGAGCATCAACGGAACGACAGTGGCCACACCGGTGAGTGCCACCAGCACCCAGTCGCCCGCGTCTGCGGTGGCGGAGATGCTGTTCGCCCGTCCGGCGAGCGCGGTGGCCGCGACGATCGCCGGGGCGAGCACGACGAACGACTCCGCCGACATGCTCTCCAGCGGTGTGAGCGGCACCTGCTTCTTCAGCCACCCGTAAACGCTCCAGGTGCCGGCCAGCAGCAAGGCGATCCACGGCACCGCGCCATACGACACGGTGAGCACCAGCACCGCGCCGAAGGCGAGGGTGATCGCGATCGTCTGGGCGCGACGGAGTCGTTCGTGGAAGACGAGCACGCCGATGGCGATCGTGCCGAGCGGCGCCATGAAGTAGCCGAGCGCGGTCTCGATGACCCGCCCGTTCACCACCGCCCACACGTATGTCGTCCAGTTGACGGTGAGCAGCGCGGCCGACAGGATGACCCGCCCGAGCAGACCGCGGTCGCGCAAGATGGGTCGGAGGTGCTCCCAGCGATGGGTGAGCGTGAGCACGAAGGCCATCAGCGCCGCCGCGCCGATGATCCGCCACGCGACCAGCTCGAATGCATCGAAGTGGCGGAACAGCTTCCAGTACGCCGTGAGCGCACCCCAGACGAGGTAGGCGCTGAGGCCGGCTACGATTCCGCGGCGCCGTTCGTGGGCGTCGAAGGCAGGCTCCACGCCGGCGCTCAGTGCTGCTTCCACCGGTTGAAGTAGGTGACCTTCTCGGCGGGCAGTCGGGCGCCTGGTTTGAAGTCGTCGCCGGTGTAGAAGGCGACCGGGGTGAGGGCCACCTGGGCCACGTTCTCCGGGATGCCGAGCAGCTGTGCAGCCTCTTGCTCGAAGCCGAGGTGCAACGTGGTCCACGCCGTTCCCAGCCCTCGGCTGCGGGCCGCCAACATGAAGTTCCACACCGCTGGCAGGATGCTGCCGTAGAGGCCGGCGAGGTTGCCCTGGGCCATGTTCGGATCGGGTCGCCCGATCTGGCAAGGGATCACGAGCGCGGGCACGTCGTGCAACACGCTCGCCAGGTGATCGCTCGACTGCATGATGGCCTGCACGTCGGTGCGGCCCGACTGGGCCACGGCATCACGCTGGGCTTGCATGTACGGCGCGTACGAGCGCCGATACAGATCGGCGATGCCGGCCTTCAGGTCGGGGTCGTCGACCACCAGCCATCGCCACATCTGCACGTTGCCGCCGGCCGGCGCCTGCGTGGCGATCCGGATGCAGTCGACGATGAGGTCGCGGGACACGGGACGGGTGAGGTCGAGGCGCTTGCGGACGGCGCGGGTGGTGGTGAGCAGGTGGTCGGTCTGCCCGAGATCGAAGGAAACGGCCATGGTGCGTAGAGTACGGAGATTCCCCCGTCTCTCATGGATCAGAGGTACGTCGGTGACTTCACCCCGTGAACTGTGGCAGGAGGCGTTCGACGCCGCGACTGCTCGTGAGGCCGACTTCTCCACCATGTCGGGCGTGCCGCTCGCCCCGGTTTACGGGCCTACCGACGGTTCGGGGGAGTATCCCGGCCAGTATCCGTTCACCCGCGGGCCCCATGCGTCGATGTATCGATCGAAGCTGTGGACGATGCGGATGTTCGCCGGCTTCGGCACCGCCGATGACACGAACTGGCGGTTCAAGGAGATCATCAAGTCGGGTGGCGACGGCCTCTCCACCGCGTTCGACATGCCAACGCTGCTCGGCCTCGACAGCGACGATCCGATGGCGCTCGGCGAGGTAGGCAGGTGCGGCGTGGCCATCGACACCTTGGCCGACATGGAGGACCTCTATGCCGACATCGACCTGAGCGAGATCACCACGTCGATGACGATCAACTCGCCCGCGGCGGCGATCCTGGCGATGTTCATCGCCCAGGCCGAGAAGGCCGGCGTGCACCGCAGCCGGCTCGGCGGAACTCTGCAGAACGACATCTTGAAGGAGTACCAGGCACAGAAGGAGTTCGTGTTCCCCCCGCGGCAGAGCATGCGACTCGTGCGCGACACGATCCTGTTCACTGCCGCCGAGATGCCCCGCTGGCACAGCGTCTCCATCTCCGGGTATCACATTCGCGAGGCAGGCTCCACTGCGGCCGAGGAATTGGCGTTCACCCTTGCGAACGGGTTCGCCTACGTGGAGCTGGCAATGGCCGCCGGTTTGCCGATCGATTCGTTCGCACCGCGGCTCTCGTTCTTCTTCAACGCCCACATCGACTTCTTCGAAGAGATCGCCAAGTACCGCGCCGCACGCCGCATCTGGGCGCGGTGGATGAGGGACCGGTACGGCGCTCAGCTCGACCGGTCGCTGCAGCTGCGATTCCACACCCAGACTGCCGGCGTGTCGCTGACCGCGCAGCAACCAGAGGTCAACATCGTGCGCACCGCGATCGAGGCGTTGGCGGGGGTGCTGGGCGGTACCCAGAGCCTGCACACCAACTCGATGGACGAGGCGATGGCGCTGCCGACCGAGAGAGCGGCCCGCATCGCCCTGCGCACCCAGCAGGTGATCGCCTACGAGACGAACGTCGCCCACGTCGCCGACCCGCTCGGTGGCTCGTGGTTCGTCGAGGAGCTCACCGGCGAGATGGAGCGCCAGGCCGAGGAACTGTTCGCGCACCTCGACGCGATCGGCGGCGGATCGATGCTCGAGGGGTGCATCAGGGGCATCGAGGAGAACTGGTTCCAGGGGCGCATCGCCGATTCGGCCTACGAGCTGGAACGCAAGTTCAACCGCGGCGAGCGGGTGGTCGTGGGCGTCAACCGGTTCACCGAGGGCAACGACGACACGGGGTCGCTCGAGCTGCTCGAGATCACCAACGAAGACGAGGCGCGGCAACTCAAGCGGCTTGGTGCAGTGCGCAACGATCGCAACCGGGCCGCCGTCGACGACGTGCTCGCCAAGCTCGCCGCGGAGGCTGCCGACCCGGAGATCAACCTGATGCCGACGCTCATCGCGGCGGCTGGTGCCCATGCGTCCCTCGGCGAGATCATGAACACGATGGCCGGGGTGTTCGGCCGCCACGTCGAGGTGCCCACGATCTGACCGGCTCCGGTGCGGCGTTTGTGCACAAATGCACCGCGGCCGGTGCGTTCCTGCACAAACGCAGCGATCGCCGAGATCGACGCCGACCTGACAGAGTGCGCTACGTGGACATCCGCGTCGCTTCCGACCCTGCCGGCGCGGCAGCAGTGGCTGCCGACACGATCGCCCGGCGGCTGCGTGCCGCTGCCGGTCGCCGCCCGCGTGTGGGGCTGGCGGCGAGCGGG
>CXWL01012501.1_pt1 | contig 13801 bp, 12 predicted proteins | sample 590931 | NCBI WGS metagenome assembly CXWL01 (sample SAMEA3498368, study PRJEB10139) | groundwater metagenome | biome: water well; material: biofilm material | place: Germany | collected 2015-04-27 | reverse complement strand
ACCGACCGCAACGGCGAGATAGCCGCCGTATTGCGCGGCGTTCAGGCGCTCCTTGAACACCACCACGCCGCCGACCGCCATCAGCACCGGCGCGAGCTGGATCATCAACTGCGCATTTGCGGGCGTCGTGTGATCCAAGCCCAGCAGGTAGCCGATGTAGTTGCCGACGAGACCGATGGCCGCGAGCGTCAGCAGCCCGATGTGCGTGCGCTTGAGCCCACGGAACTGACCGTACTGACCCCGCCAGGCCATGAACGCCCCGAGCGCGAGCGCCGCGAACACAAAGCGGAACCAGGTCAGCGTATAGGCGTCGACCACCTCCAGCGACAGCTTGAGTGCCACCGGCAACGTCGCCCAGAACAACGCCGTCGCGATCGCGAGCGCGAGACCGAGTCGCCAACGACCGCTGGGGGAGTGGAGAGGCATTTGGAAGCGGTTCGTAGTTGATGGTTCGTGGTTCGTGGTAGGTGAAGCAGGAGTGGGCGTGCTCGCTTTCGCTTGAACCACGAACTACGAACCACCAACCACGAACCGCTCTTAGCGTCCCATCGCCGTCCGTGCCGAGCGGAACTCGTTGCCCTCGTACCAATTGGGCCACTCGTTGCCGTCGACGAGCTCGCGGGCGACGAGGTGCATGAGCTCGGCGTCCTGCGCGTTGCCGGAGAGGTCCCAGCTCGGGTCGAACTCGTCGCTGGGCTTGTGGTAGCGGTTGGCGGTGTATTCCTTCGCGATCTCACGCCCGTAGGCCTCACCTTTTTCGAGGTGATCGATGCCGTTCTTCGCGTACAGCGACGGCACGCCGGCGCGCGCGAAGTTGAAGTGATCCGATCGGTAGTAGAAGCCATTTTCGGGCGTCGGCTCGGGCACGACGATGCGGCCCTGGGATTCGGCGTGCTTCTTCAGGACGTCGTCGAGCTCGGAATTGCCGAAGCCGACCACGACCACGTCGCGCGTCTTGCCGATGACCTGCAGCGCGTCCATGTTGATCGTAGCGACAGTATCCTTGAGCGGCATCAGCGGGTTCTCGACATACCAGCGAGAGCCCAGCAGGCCGGATTCCTCGAGGGTCACGGCGATGAACATCACGCTGCGTTTCGGCTTCTGCGGCGCCTTCGCGAACGCCTCGGCAATCTCCAGCAGCGCGGCGACGCCGGTGCCGTTGTCGATCGCGCCATTGAAGATGCCGTCGCCCGGCAGCGCCAGATTGTGGCCGAGGTGATCCCAGTGTGCGGTCAGGATCACGACTTCGTTCGGGTGCTCGGATCCCGGCACCAGCGCGACCACATTGTGCGATTTCGAGTGCTTGACCTGGCTCTTGAGCGCCATGCTGATCGTCGCACCGAGCGACACCGGCTTGAAGCCCGGCTGGTTCGCCTGTTTGCGGAGCTCGGTCAGGTCCTTGCCGGCCTTCGCGAACACGCGCTGCGCCGCGGCCGTCGTCATCCAGCCGCGCACCGCGAGCTCGGCGTCCGGACCCGTATGCGGCAGATCGAACTCGGCGCCGGCGAAGCTGTTCTGCACGACCGGCCAGCCGTAACTCGCGCCGGCGTCGTCGTGCACGATCACTGCGGCTGCCGCGCCCTGGCGCATGGCCTCTTCGTACTTGTAGGTCCAGCGCCCGTAGTAAGTCATCGCCTTGCCGCGGAACAAGTCGGGATTGCTGGTCTCGAATCCGGGGTCGTTGACCAGCACGACGACGGTCTTGCCTTTGACGTCGAGGCCCGCGTAATCGTTCCAGCCGAGCTCGGGCGCGTTGACGCCGAAGCCGACGAACACCAGTTCGCTGTCCTTGACCGTCACTTCCGGGTCCACGCGCAGAGTCTGGATCACCACCTCGTCGCCGACGGCAAGTGTGTCGCTGCTGCCATCCGCGTAGGTGAGCGCGACCGGCCCCTTGGGCTCCGACAGCACCTCGACCATCGGCACTTCCTGGACATAGCTCTCGCCATTGCCGGGCTGCAGGCCGAGGCGCTCGAACTCGCGCGAGAGATAGGCGACGGTCTTGCGCTCGCCGCTGGTCCCGGGCTGGCGGCCGGCGAAGTCGTCCGACGCCAGGATCCGAATCTGCGCGGCCAGATCCTCCGCGCGAATCTCCGGCGCGGTGGCGGGCGATGGCGGGATATTGGCATCGACCATTGCGGTCGTGGCCGGAGCCGGGCTTGCCGCAGCCGGGGGTGGCGGTGGCGGCGCTTCGCCGCAGGCCGCGAGCAACAGAGAACACAAGCTCAGCCCAAGAATCGATCGGTTCACACCCGCTCCGGCAGCACAGCGAAGTCGGCGACGATAACAAAGGAGCGGTTCGTAGTTCGTCGTTCGTAGTTCGTGGATCAAGGCAAGCGCCTGCTTCTCTCCTCCAACCACGAACCACGAACCACGAACCGCTTCACCTATACTTGCCGGCTGTTCCCTATCGCGAAGCCACCCATGGATATCCAGGATCTGCACGCCATCGCCCTGCAAATGGTCGCGCCCGGCAAGGGCATCATCGCGATCGATGAGTCGAACAAGACGATCAAGAAGCGCTTCGACGGCGTCGGCATCGAGTGCTCGGAAGAGAATCGCCGTGCCTATCGCGAGCTGCTGCTGACCGCGCCGTCGTTGAACGAGCACATCTCGGGCGCGATCCTGTACGACGAGACGCTGCGCCAGTCGACCCGCGACGGACGCCGCTTCGTCGACGTCATGATGGAAAACGGCGTGCTGCCGGGCATCAAGGTGGACCTCGGTACGGTCGGTCTGGCCGGTTTCCCGGGTGAGCTCGTGACCGAAGGCCTCGACGGCCTGCGCGAGCGCCTCAAGGAATATCTGCAGCTCGGCGCGAAGTTCGCAAAGTGGCGTGCGGTGATCACGATCGGCGAAGACACGCCGTCGGCCGCCTGCATCGACGCCAACTGCCACGCGCTCGCGCGCTACGCCGCGCTGTGCCAGGAAGCCGGCATCGTGCCGATGGTCGAGCCGGAAGTGCTGATGGATGGCGACCACGACATCGAAACCTGTTTCGACGTCACCGAAGCCACGCTGCGCTCGCTGTTCAGCGCGCTGTACGAGCACAACGTGTTGCTCGAAGGCACCATCCTCAAGGCCAGCATGGTGCTGCCGGGCAAGGACCGCGAAGAGCAGGCCGACGCCGAGGAAATCGCCGAAGCCACGCTGATGTGCCTGCGCGCGGCCGTGCCGGCCGCGGTCACCGGCATCGTCTTCTTGTCGGGCGGCCAGTCCGATGAGTCCGCGACGGCGAACTTGAACGCCATGAACAAGCTCGGCCCGCACCCGTGGCCGTTGAGCTTCTCCTACGGCCGCGCGATGCAGACCGCCGCGCTCAAGCACTGGTCCAAGGACGTCGCCGGCAACATCGCCGCCGCCCAGAAGATCGTCGTCCAGCGCGCCCGCGAGAACGGGCTGGCGGCGTTGGGGCAACTGTAAGAGCAACAACGGTCCGCAGATGACGCAGATGACGCAGATGAAAAGCGAATAGCGACGGAGTTCCGTTGGCTTTGCGAGGAAGGCTCCGCCCCTCGCGCCCACGCTGAGCGCTTTCGCTTTTATCTGTGTCATCTGCGACATCTGCGGACCGCTTTGCTTTCCACACGTGGTTTCCTAAACCCAGCCCCAACGCGCCCGCAATCGCGCCGCTCTTGCCCGCGTTTGCCCTTGAGCGCTCGAACGTCTGCAGGTACGCTTGAACGTAATTAAACGAAAAACTAACCCAGTGCCCCGCCCGATCCCGCACAACGAGCGCCTGGCTGACGTCCGCTACGACATTCGTGGCCCGCTACATGCGCGTGCGCTCGATCTCGAGCAACAGGGCACGCACATCGTCCGCCTCAACATCGGTAATCCCGGACGCTTCGGTTTCGAGGCGCCGGCGCATATTCGCGACGCGATTTCATCGCACTTGCGCGAAAGCGAGGCCTACTGCCATCAGCAAGGGCTGGTCGAGGCGCGCGAGGCGATCATCGAGTCGTTCGCACGCAAGGGCACGCCTGGCGTCGATCTTGCCCAAGTCTTTATCGGCAACGGCGTCAGCGAGCTGATCGACCTGTCGCTGCGCGGCTTGCTCAATCCTGGTGATCAGGTGCTGGTGCCGGCACCCGACTATCCGCTGTGGACTGCCGCGGTCATCCTCAACGATGGCCAGCCGGTGCACTACCCGTGCCCGCCGAGCCGTCAGGGCCTGCCCGATCCGGTCGAGATCGAGCGCCTGATCACGCCGCGCACGCGCGCGATCGTCGTGATTAACCCGAACAACCCGAACGGTGCGGTCTATCCGAAGCCGCTGCTGGAAGCGATCGCGCGTCTCGCCGAGCGTCACCGGCTGGTGGTGTTCACCGACGAGATCTACGAAGGCCTGCTGTTCGACGGCGCCGAATTCCACCCGCTGGCGCCGATGGTCAAGGACACGTTGTGCGTGTCGATGAGCGGCCTGTCGAAGATGCACCGCGCGTGCGGCTATCGCGTCGGCTGGATGGTGGTGTCCGGCCGCGTCAAGGCCGCGCGCGACTATCTGCGCAGCCTCGACCTGCTCGCCGCGCTGCGCCTGTGCAGCAATGTGCAGGGCCAGTGGGCGATTCCAGCCGCGTTGCGCGGTCCGGACACGCACACCGCGTTGTGCCAGCCGGGCGGACGCCTCTACGAGACGCGCGCCGCGTTGCTGCGCGCGATCAAGCGCTCGCAATTCCTGAACGTGGTCGCGCCGATGGGCGCGATGTACGGTTTTGTCGGCATCGACACTACGGCAATCCCGGATTTCGACGACCAGCAGTTCGCGCTCGAGCTGCTCGATCAACGTCAGGTTCTGATCGTGCCCGGCTCGTCCTTCAACGTGCCTTATCGCGATCATTTCCGCATCACCCTGCTGCCTGAAGCTTCACTCATGGAGCGCGTGATCGACATCATCGACGCCTTCGTCGGCGAACTGGTGCGTCGGCAGAATCCCGCGCGCGTGGCCGCGGTCGCCTGACCTTGTGTGGCTGGCGCTGGCGATGACGCTTGCCGCCGCCGGCCCGGGCCCTGCCCCGTCAGCGCCCTTGGATCCACCGCGCTTTCTTGCGCTCGGCGACTCCTACACGATCGGCGAAAGCGTGCCTGTGGATGGACGCTGGCCGGAGCAGCTCGCAGTCGCCCTGCGTGCGCAGAGCATCGCGATGGCCGATCCCGTCATCATCGCGCGCACCGGCTGGACTGGCGACGAGCTCGATGCAGCGCTCAACCGCGCCGAAGCGGGCAAGCCGGAGCGCGAAGACGGCAACGGCCGGCCGTGGCAGCCGCCGTATGCGCTCGTGAGCTTGGCGGTAGGCGTCAATAACCAATACCGCGGCCGCCAGGCNNGGCCGAGGCCTTCCGCGCCGAGTACCGCGCCTTGCTGGCGCGCGCGATCGGCTACGCGGGCGGCAGCGCGGCGCGTGTTATTGCGGTCTCGATCCCCGACTGGGGCGCGACCCCGTTCGGCGCTGCCAGCGGCCGCGACCCAGCGACGACGGCGGCGCAAATCGACGCCTACAACGCGCTCGAGCGCGCAGCGTGCAAGCGCGCCGGCGTCGCGTTCATCGACATCACACCGGGCTCGCGCGAGGCATCGAGCCGACCGGACCTGGTGGCCGAGGACGGGTTGCATCCGTCGGTGTTGGAATATGGGCGCTGGGCGAAAAAGGTCTTGCCGGTGGCGAAGAAGGCGTTGCGCTGATCTCGGGATGTGGCCATGGCCGCGCTGCGGTTGCCTCATGTAGGAGCGGCCATGGCCGCGATTGGCGTCAGCCAGGCGCATTTGACGATCGCGAAGCGCCACGCGCTTCGCGGCCATGGCCGCTCCTACATGAGGCAAATTCCAAAAAATCGCGGCCATGGCCGCTTCTACTAAAGACTGCCCACCATGACCACCGATCTCACCCCGCAATCCCTGAGCGAGCACATCGGCGAGACGCTCGGCGTGTCCGACTGGATCACCCTCGACCAGGCGCGCATCGATGCGTTTGCCGAGTGCACGCTGGATCGCCAGTGGATCCACGTCGATGTCGAACGCGCCGCGCGCGAGTCGCCGTTCGGGACCACCATCGCGCACGGCTTTTTGGTGCTCTCGCTGCTGGCGCCGACTGCCTATGAGGTACTTTTGGGGCGCGTCAGCGTGAAGCAAGCGATCAACGCCGGGGTCGAACGCACCCGCTTCATGGCGCCGGTGCGCGCCGGCAAGCGCGTGCGCAATCACATCAAGGTGCTGGCGCTGGACGACAAGGGCGGCGGTCGCTACCTCCTGACCACGCAGAACAGCATGGAAATCGAAGGCGAAGACAGGCCGGCGCTGGTCGCCGACTCGGTGGTGATGCTGATGGTGTGAGGCGTGGCCCGATCGCGTAGCCCGATGTGCCGCGTAGCGGCTCAGCGGGACCAGTCGGCGCGCACTCGCAAGCCGGGATGCAGCTTGGCGGTGTCACCCTCCCGGACAGCGCGCAAGAAGCCGCGCGCAGTTCGGGCTACTTGCCCTTCGCCGTCGCGGGCGCCGGCGGCGTCACCGGCTCGGGCTCCACCACTGGCGCCGGCGGCAACAGATCGAAGCCGACGATCATCGGGTCGTGGTCGGAGGAGCGGAACGGGTCGGAGCGGAACATGCGCGCTTCCAGCGCCTTCGATTTGTCTTCCCGGTTGAAGTCGAACTGCGGCATCTCGTCGGCGTTGATATGCCATACCGCCGCGCCTTCGACCTGGGCGGCGAGGCTGACGCTGGCGAGCGCGTGGTCGAGGCTGCCGGACAGGCCTTCGTAGACGAAGCTGTAGTGCGCCTCGGTTTCGGTGTTGCCGAGTTGGACGAAGCCGGCTTCGCCGAGCAGACGGATCGGATCTTCCTGCGAGTGCGAGTTGAAATCGCCGAGCAGCAGGAGATCGCTGTCGCCGCTGGCGGTGGGATCGCCGCCGAGCCAGTCGGCAAGCGCGCGCGCGGTTTCGACGCGGGCGCCGTTCCAGCAGCCCTGGCCGTCGCCGCGGTCCTGGTTGCTGGCGTCGGCGTCGGTACAGCCGCCTTTGCTCTTCCAGTGATTGGCGACGACCGTGAAGCGGCCGCCGGTCTTGGCGTCTTCGAAAGTCTGCGCCAGCGGCTGGCGGCTCAATTCGAGGAACACCGGTCCTTCCAGGGTGGCCGCCGGGCCGACGAGCTTCAGGCGCTTCGGGCGATACAGCAGGCCGACGCTGATGACATCGCTGCCGAGGCGCGCAGTCGGCGCTCGCACGTAGTCGTATTCGTTGCGGCGGCCGCGAGCCTGATTCAGCCTCGACGTGAGCTCCTCGATCGCCGAGCCCTTCTCGTAGCCGTCGTTTTCGACTTCGAGCAACGTGTACAGGTCCGCATCCATGGCTTTCAGCGCGCTCAGGATCTTCGCGCGCTGGCGCGTCAGCTCCTCGACGTCGCTGGCGCCGCGCTCGGTCGGAAAACCGCCGCCGTTGCCGTCGCCATTGAAGAAATTCAGTACGTTGAAGGTGGCGACGCGCAGCGTCCCGGCCACCACCGGCGTGCTCTCGGGGCGCGGCGCCTGGGTCACGGCGATGCGGTCGCTCAAGTGCAGGCGATAGCTGCCGTTGCGCTCGTCGAGCACGCCGACCAATCCCGTGAGCTGGGTGCCGACGCGATACGGTGTGTCTGCGCTCGGTTGCGTGGCCAGGTAACCAATGCGCTCGGGCGCAGTGGCGGTCATGCTGCCGTCGTCGATCAGCAGCCGCGCACGCAGGTTGTCCTCTTCCACGCCGCGCGCCAGCGCGCCGGGCGGGTGCAGCTCGGTCGGTACCCACTGGCGGCCATTCAGGCCGACCAGCAACTCGCCGCGCGCGAGCAGGTTGTAGTTGCCGATCACGGTGACGGTCGGCTCGATGGCGACGCGCATGCCTTCGTGCGCCTCCCAGTCGTCGGCGACCAGTGGCGCCTCCTCGACCAGCGCCGGCTGCGGCAGTTCGTCCAGGTGCCCGCATACGCGCAGCTCGCTGAGCTCGATCAGCGTCGTCAAGGTGGATGGTTCATCGCCGACTTCGGCAATCTGCCCGCTCGCGCGCACGACGTCGCCACGCACGACCTTCGGCCGTGCGCCATCGATCTGCACGTACAAGCCTTCGGACGTCATCGGATCGCCATCGCGGTCCTGCTGTTCCTCCTGCAGGAACACGCCGCCGAGACCGCTGGTGTATTCGGCGATCACCACCGCTTCGACGGTGACATTCGCGGTCTCCTGCGGGCTGCGCAGTGCGGCGCCCTGGACCTCGCTGATCAGTTGCGCCGGCGCGCCGCAAACGCCGACCTGGATCGGCGCGTCGGCCATCGGATTGTTGACCTGACGGCCACAGCCGGCAAGGACGCAGCCTGTGAGGAGCAGCAGGCTTAAGGGGCTGCGCATGGGCAAGGGCTTCTCCGGCTGGGCTGCGCCGCCGGCGGCAATCGCCCCGGCGCGACGAGAGGGGCGCGCGGTTGCGGGAACCGCCCGCGCAACCGCCCTGGTTTTTACTTGTTGAAGTTGTCGACCATGTAGGTGACCGTGGCCTTGACCTGCTCGTCGCTCAAGGCCGGATTGCCGCCGCGCGGCGGCATCACGCCGGCGGCGCCGGTGAAGCCTTCGGTCGCGTGCTTGATCAACATCTCCATGCCCTGCGCAACGCGCGGGGCCCAGGCTGCGGCGGTCGGCAGCGGCGCACCGCCGGCCCCGGTCTGGTGGCAGGCGCTGCACAGGCTGGTGTAGATCACCGAGCCATCGAGCGTGCCGCCGTACGCGACCTGTCCGGCCATCGCCAGCTTGCGGGCTTCCTCGGCCGCGACCAGCGCCGCGCGCCCGGTTTCGCCCGCATTGATGTGCCCGACCGGCGCCAGCCGCGCTGCCACCGCCGCCCGCTGCGCGGCCACGCGCTCGCGCTGTATCGGCGGCAGATCCTCGATCGGCGTATTCACGTCGACGGTGTCGTAGCCATAGAAGGTGTCGTTGATGTTGTGCGCCAGCAGGATCAGCAAGCCGGCGAAGGCCATCAGCCCGAGGATCAGTTGCGCAAAGTGCTTGAGGAACACCGCATCGTATTTGGTCACAGCAAACGCCTCGTCAAAGCCAAGCCCTGAGCGGCCGACTCAAGGCCGCCGCAAAGCGGGAAGTATACGGGGAGCGGTTCGTGGTTCGTAGCGGGAAGGCGGTTCGNNGTGGTTCGAAGAAAGGGCAAGAGCGGTCGCTCGAGCATGGCGCTTCAACTACGAACCACGAACCACCAACCACGAACCGCTTCAAAAGGTATCCTTGTCGACCAAGGCGCCCGTAGCTCAGCTGGATAGAGTACTTCCCTCCGAAGGAAGGGGCCGGGGGTTCGAATCCCTCCGGGCGCGCCAACTTTCGTTCTTGTCGTCAGTGCGAGGACAAAGTCAACAGATCGCGGCCATGGCCGCTCCCACGAAGCAAGTCAACAGATCGCGGCCATGGCCGCTCCCACGACATGGCCAAGCTCTATTTCTACTATTCGGCAATGAATGCCGGCAAGACCACGCTGCTGCTGCAGAGCGCGCATAACTATCACGAGCGCGGCATGCGCACGCGCATCTACACGCCGCGCCTGGACGACCGCTATGGCGTCGGCAAGGTGCGCTCGCGCATCGGCCTCGAAGCCACCGGCCACGTGTTCGAGCGCGAAGACGATCTCTACGAGCGTGTACAGGCCGACATCGCCGAACACGGCGTGCTGCATTGCGTGCTGGTCGACGAGGCGCAGTTCCTGAGCAAGCGCCAAGTCTGGCAGATCACCGATGTCGTCGATCGCCTGAATATCCCGGTGCTCGCCTACGGCCTGCGCACGGACTTCCAGGGCGAATTGTTTCCCGGCAGCCAGTACCTGCTGGCCTGGGCCGATTCGATCAGCGAGATCAAGACCATCTGTCATACCGGCCGCAAGGCGACCATGGTCGTGCGCGTCGATGACAACGGTCGCGCGGTCACCCAGGGCGCGCAGATCGAGATCGGCGGCAACGAGCGCTACGTCTCCGTGAGCCGCGCCGAGTACAAGCGCATCTTCCACGGCGACGGGTCGATACCGCTGCAGCAGGGGGAGTTGTTTGGGGGGTAGGGATAAGCTGGCCTACGTTTCACAAATCAAGAGCTTAGAACCAAGAAGAATCGTCCGCGCAAGCACGGACCCACAAGAGCGACGCGGCTGCTGTTGTGGGTCTGTGCTTGCGCAGACGATTCTTCTTGGTTTTGCTTTTCAGCCGATCGGCTGCCCGAAATCCTCCGCCAGCGCCGCCCGTGTCGCCGCCGGCAACAGCGTCGCATGCCCATAACGCTCATCGTCGACGCCGAGGGTGACGCTTGCGCCGGCGCGCCAGGCCTGAACCTGGTCGGCGGTGAGCTCGAAGCGCAGGAAATGCACGGCCGAGGTCTTGTCCTCGTTGCTGCGGTCGAGATCCTCGTCGGCAATGCCAACGGTTCGGCCGAGCGTCCCAACCTCCAAAAACAGGTGGTTCTCGATGCGCTTCAGCAGCATGAGCTCGCGCGCGCGCACCTGTGGGTCGGTGAACTCGATCAGGCAGGTGGCCTTGAGATTGCTGCCGTCCGGGATCAGCGGGTTGTACGCAGCGAGCTCGTCGGCAATGCCCTCGGGCGATGCCACGTTCTCGATGCGCAGCATCTCCTGTACCTGGTAATGCACCGACAGGCGATCCTCGAACACCAGCCGCATGTGTGGGCCGAGCGCAACCGAGCGCGCCTTCTTGTGGGCGAGCACCTGGGCCCGAAAGCCCGGCCGGCGTGCGGCGTATTCCTCGAGGCTGTACAGATCCTCGGCCGTCAGACGTGTGGGCATGGCGGTCAGATTCCGTAGGCCAGGCGCAGCAGGCTGAGCGGATGCTGCGCGGCCGGTTTGTCGGGCAGCGCGTCGACGAGATGCGCACCGGCCATCGGGCAGTCGCTGGAATAGTGCGCGGCGCCGGCCTTGGCCATGCGCTCGACCACTGGCTTGCCGATCTTGCGCGCGGCCGGATAGGTCTTGGTCTTCACGCCGTAGGTGCCGTCGTGGCCGGAGCAACGCTCGATCATCTCAAAGCTCGTGTTCGGGATCAGCTTGAGGATATCGCGCGTCTTCGGGCCGATGTTCTGGACGCGCTGGTGGCAGGGCACGTGGTACGCGATCTTGCCGAGCTCGCGCGCGAAGCTCGTGTTGAAGAGCTTCGCGTTGTGACGATGCATCAGGTATTCGAACGGATCGAAGATTGCGCGCCGCACTTCGGCCAGGCCCAAGTCTTCGGGGAACATCAGCGGCAGCTCCTGCTTGAACATCAGCACGCAGCTCGGAATCGGTGCCAGGATGTCGTATCCGGCCTGCACTGCCGCGTGCAGCACCGGCAGGTTGGCTTCCTTGAAGCGCGCGACCGCGTCGAGATCGCCGAGCTCGAGCTTCGGCATGCCGCAACATTTTTCGGACGCGAGGCGTTTGACCTCGATGCCGTTATGGCGCAGCACCACGGCGAGATCCTCGACCACCTGCGGCATGTTGTAGTTGCCGTAGCAGGTCGTGAAGATCGCGACGCGTCCGCGCGTGGGCCCGGCAGGCAGCACGCCCTCGGCACCGCCCTGCAGCCGCTGCAGGCGTTTGCGGCCGGTGTTCGAGTCATAGGTCGGGATCACCGCGTCCGGGTGCACGCCGAGCAGCTTGTCGAGCAGCTTGCGCACCGGCGCGGCCTGGTTGCTGGCGTTGACCGTCTGCACGATCACCGGGATCGACGCGAGCCGGCCGACGCCTATTGTCGACGCCAGCAGCTTCGACTGCCAGTTGGTCTCGCCATTGCGGTGCTTGTGCGCCTTCGCGCGCAACATCAGGTGCGGGAAGTCGACATTCCACGCGTGCGGCGGCACATACGGGCACTTGGTCTGGTAGCACAGATCGCAGAGGTAACACTGGTCGACGACCTTGTCGTAATCGGCCTTGGCGACGCCGTCGACCTCCATCGTCTTGGAGTTGTCGATGAGGTCGAACAGGGTCGGGAAGGCCTGGCACAGGCTCACGCAACGGCGGCAGCCATGGCAGATGTCGTAGACGCGCTCCAGCTCTTTCTCGAGCGCGCCGGCATCCCAGAATTTGGGCTCGCGCCACCCCAGCGGATGCCGCGTCGGCGCCTGCAGACTGCCTTCCTGACTCATGTGCGCTCCTTCGATGCAGCCCGCGACGGCAAGAGCGAAGCAATCCGCAGATGTCGCAGATGGCGCAGATGAGAAGCGCGCGCGGCACCGCCGACGCACGAAAGTTGCATCGACGGCGGGCCGCCTTTCATCTGCGACATCGGCGCCATCTGCGGACCGCGCTTGCTCGCCTGCCGGCGACGTCTACGGGGCTCAGGCCAGCGAGCCCAGATCGTTGAGCGCCTTGGTGAAGCGATTGGCGTGGCTGCGCTCGGCCTTGGCCAAGGTCTCGAACCAGTCGGCGATTTCGTCGAAACCTTCTTCGCGCGCGGCCTTGGACATGCCCGGGTACATGTCGCTGTACTCGTGGGTCTCGCCGGCAATCGCGCTCTTCAGGTTGTTCGAGGTCTCGCCGAACGGCAACCCGGTGGCCGGATCGCCGCAGGTTTCCAGGTATTCCAGATGGCCGTGCGCGTGGCCGGTCTCGCCTTCGGCGGTCGAACGGAACACGGCGGCGACATCGTTGTAGCCCTCGACGTCCGCCTTCTGGGCGAAATAGAGATAGCGGCGATTCGCCTGCGATTCGCCGGCGAACGCGGCTTTCAGGTTGGCTTCGGTCTGTGAACCTTTGAGCGTGGTCATGTGAATCTCCTCGAGGGTACTGATGTCAGAAGCGCACCGTTCCGGCCGAAACGGACGCCACCGCCTGAGTAGCGGTTGGCAGGCACTCTAGGCCAGACCGGCGATCGATGGAAATCGACATTTGCGATCGCTGCGAGAGAGGGCGTCGATTGGCGGGAAAACCTTCCGCATTTCTCACTCGGCTTTTCTCCGCGCCCTCCGCGTCCTCCGCGCCTCCGCGTCAGACGCTTTTCCCTAACTTTCAAACCGCATCGCNNGAGACGCGGAGCGCGCGGAGAACGCGGAGAGAAGCAAGCCGAGCGGAATGGATGGAGGTCAAAGCCGCCGCGCGATTGCCGCCACGAAGCGCTCGGCACTCCCTGGCGCGAAGTTGAAGAACAGCGACGGCTCGGTCAGTTCGAGTTCGAGCAGTTGTGGTGCGCCGTCGGCGCCGCGCAGCAGGTCGACGCGGGCGTACAGCAGCGGCTCGAACGGCAGCGCGGCGAGCACGGCATCGGCGACGGCGCGCTCGTCGGCGCCGGGCTCGCGCGCGGCGATGCGTTCGGCGGCGAACAGCGCGCGCGTGGCGTCGGCGTTGGCGGCGAGCAGCGGGCCTTTGCGGATCGCGTGCGAGTAGACGCCGTCGAAGTACAGCAGCGAGGTCTCGCCGAGCGTGTCGACGCGGCCGAGGTAGGGCTGGATCAGCACGTCGCGGCCGTCATCGAGCAGTGCCTGTGCGTGCGCCTTCGCGCCGGCGCCATCGCCCTGAAAGCGCCGCGCGCCGCGCGAACCGGCACCGACGGCGGGCTTGACCACGACCTCGCTCGCATCGAATGCCGGCGCCGGCTGGCCGACCTCGATCACCCACGTCGGTACCACCGCGACACCCTGCGCGGCGAGCTCGACGAGATAGCGCTTGTGCGTATTCCAGCGCACGACCGGCGCCGGGTTCAAAAGACGCGTCGCGGCGGACACGCGCTCGCTCCACGTCAAGAATTCGGGCAGCCGATCGGTGTAGTCCCAGGTCGAGCGGATCAGCGCCAGGCAGAACTGCGACCAGTCGATCG
>CXWL01110060.1_pt1 | contig 13802 bp, 18 predicted proteins | sample 590931 | NCBI WGS metagenome assembly CXWL01 (sample SAMEA3498368, study PRJEB10139) | groundwater metagenome | biome: water well; material: biofilm material | place: Germany | collected 2015-04-27 | reverse complement strand
ATTTGGCGAATGCTCCAGTGGTAGCTTTGGCCAAACACATCCAGCACGGGACAAAGCCACTGGGCATAAACGTCCAGCCGCTGGTGCAGAACATCGGGGCTCAAGGCATCAGCCAGCGCTTGGGCGCGAGGCAGATCGGCGATGCGCAAAAAAGCGTTGTCGGCCTGCGCAAAATCGATGCCTTCGCGCTTGAGCGATTGGGCCAGCGCGCTGTGGCCGTTGCAGTAAAACTGCAGACTGAAGGGCGCCCAAGTGGGCACGCGCAGATAGCACAAACCCAGCGCATCGTCGATGAAGTAAAAATAGTAGTGCAGGCACTTGCCGGTATCGCCGCGCAAATAGGTCTTGCCGCTGTTCTTGTCATGCCAGGGCCGGTAGCTGGGGCAGGCCTCCATGGCCGAGAGAACGTGCACCAAGCCGGGGGCATCCCCGCGCGAGGCCAGCACGCGCTGAACCAACTCTTCCTTGCGGATGTGGCTTTTGCCCACATGCTCAACCTCGATGCCCGCAGCGGCACAGACCTCCAAGGCGCGGGCGCGAACGCGATCACGCAAAGGTTCTGCAAACCGGGCATAGTCAAAAATACGGATGCCTCGGCTATACAAAAAACTGGTCATGCCGCCGGCGTAGCACGCCCCAGGCAACGTGCCCGTAATCAAAATGCGGTCGTAGCACGACAACACTCCGCGCATGTTCGCCGCGTAACGATTGACCAGTTGTGTTTCCATGATCTTGCCTCGTCAGTCCGGATGGCGCATTGTATTACTTGTTTGGTTCCGGCTCGTCCGGCTTAAGGAAACGCAGATTAAATCATCCGTTCGCCCTGAGCCCTTCGGTAAACTCAGGACAGGCTTGTCGAAGGGTTGGCGGTACCCATTGGTTGTTATAGATTTAATCCGATCATGGTTCGACAGGCTCACCACGAACGGATTAAATCTGCGTTTCCTTGGCGGCGTCAATCACCATCAGCGCGGAATCCACCGCAGTCAATACGCGGTAGGTGTCCTCGGGAAAATCCTGGTGGCCGGGCGTGTCGAGCAGGTTCACCACGTGGTTGCGGTACTCGAACTGCATCACCGAGCTGGCCACGGAAATGCCGCGCTGCTTTTCGATCTCCATCCAGTCGGATGTGGCGTGGCGCCCGCTCTTGCGCGCCTTCACCGTGCCCGCGAGCTGGATCGCCCCCGAGAACAGCAGCAGCTTTTCGGTAAGCGTGGTCTTGCCCGCGTCCGGGTGCGAGATGATGCCGAAAGTGCGGCGGCGCGCCACTTCGCGCGCAATCCGCTCGCGCGGCACGGCAGCGGGTTCTGGCAGCGTCTGTTCAATGTCAGCGGACATGGTGGAAGCCGGTAAAAAAGGGCGCAAGTCTAATGGGTAAGCAGGGGAATGTCTAACAGGGTTTAGAAAACTTTTGCGCCTGGGAAATGATCGGTTTGCTACCGTGACGTTCCGTTTTCAGGCAGGCGATTTACGAGGGTAGAGGGTTCCTTCATTCATGGAGTAGCCGGTGGCAGGCCACCAAGCCCACCCATGAAACGCTATCGCCACACTGCTCTTCCCCCAATCCAACGGGCAGGTATGGGCGATGGCGCCGATGCTTCAGGGCGTAGCGTTGGCAGCAAACTGCCGGCACGGCATGCGCTCCATGCCAAAGCCTATCTTCAGTTCCTGATACCGTTCCCGGAAGCTTCTCCGCGCTGGCGGCACCAGACCAGCGCGGCTTCTGCCGGTTCGCTGGGCTGGCGTGGCTTCTATTTCACCAGTGGAAATTCAATCGCGGGATTTGGGTAGCCAGTGGCACTTGTTGGGTAAAACTTGCGTGCGTTTTACCGTCAAGCGGCAATATTGCCCGATGCGCGCATGGCCTGTTTTTCATTTATCATCCGTGCCAAATATAACGCTTGCGGATAGATGCCTTGGATAAATCAGAGATTTTGGCCAACGTGCGGGTGGTGTTCAGCCACACCACCCATCCGGGCAATATCGGCGCGGCTGCACGGGCGATGAAGACGATGGGGCTGGAGTCGCTGGTTCTGGTCAACCCCGGCAGTTTCCCCGACCCCAAGGCTGACATGATGGCCTGCGGCGCGGAAGATGTGCTGCGCAAGGCGGTGGTGTGCAACTCGGTTGACGAAGCTTTGCGCGGCACGGTATTCGTGGCGGCGATGACGGCGCGGCTGCGCGACATTTCGCATGAGGTGCTGACGCCGCGCGAGGCAATGCCGTTGCTGGCGCAATTTGCCGTGAATGATCCGGTAGCGCTATTGTTTGGTACCGAGATGGCCGGGCTGACCAACGAGGAAATGGGCAAAAGCCATGTTCAGATACGCATACCCGCCAACCCGCAATACAGTTCGCTGAATCTGGCGGCAGCGGTGCAGGTGGCGTGTTACGAGTTGNNTGAGTTTTCCCCAAACCGAAATCGAGCCGGCCAAACATGAAGAAGTGGAAAGAATGTTTGTTCTTCATTGTATCCGCGCCAACCGCTTCGCGACACGCGAACATGAACTGATGGCAAGCCTGCAGCAAGACCATTAAAAGACTATATTAAGTCAACATTATCTCAAGGAAGCAATCATGCGCCCAGCGAATATCAAACCTATCAGCTATCTCGAGGCCAATGCTGCCGAGGCGCTGCAAACCCTGTCGGAAAACAGGGAGCCTTTTCTGATCACCCAGAACGGAGAAGCGAAGTCGGTCATGCAAGACATTGCAACATATGAGAACACGCAGGAAACATTGGCGCTGCTGAAGATACTGGCGCTGGGCAATCAGGAAATCGCGGAAGGCAAGATCGCACCTATCGCAAATGTCGCCCGCCGCCTCCGATCCAGAAAGTTCGCTGAATAATGAGTCCAAGGTTCTGCTCACGCACAGCGCCGAACGCGATCTTGAAGCGATCTACGGCTATATCGCCGAAAACGACTCACAGGCCAACGCAAATTACGTGCTGGACAATCTGCTGGAAGTGGCCGAGTCGTTGGCGGCCTTTCCAGAACGCGGCTCTTACCCAAAAGAACTGCTTGCCCTTGGCATCCGCGAATATCGGCAGGCATATTTCAAACCCTACCGGCTCATCTATCGGGTTCACGGCAAACAAGTGATCATTTACCTCATTGCCGACGGTCGGCGTGACATGCAGATGCTGCTGATGCGCAGGATGCTGGGGGTATAGCGGTCGGTTTGTACGTCACGCGGGAAAATTATCGCGATGCTGACCTTGTCAATTCATTCCTTTTAATTCCTTCTCTATGAAAACAGTTCGCATGTTCAGCCCCTCGAACACCTGCATGCAGGTACCTATCGGCCTGTGCTCCTGCATATCATAGTCAGACTGATTGCGATCCAGTTGCTCGACATTCCGCTTATTGCATGAACCCTGCTCCAAATAGACAGCGGCTCGGCGGTTGACATTTTTCCGGACGTTCCTGAAGGCTTCCATCAGGCAAATGTAGGCATCTCTTCTCCACGGGTATCCGCTCATCGGGTTCTCGACACGGATGTGTTCACATCCAACCTCGACGAGAGCGAAGATAGCCGAGAACAGGCACTGGTAATGAAAATCCCGGTGAACCTTGCCGTAGGGTGTGCCGAAATTTCCGTAAGCCTTGGACCAAGCAGAAGAGAAGAAGGCCGACGCGCCGACATTCGCGCCTGGCTCCGTGTTCTGGAGGAGAACTATCCGGGGAAGGCCTTCCGTTTCGAGGATTTCAAGCGCCCGTATCAAGCGATCCGATGGCACAGAGAAATACCTGGCGATCTCCCCGGCATCCGGTCGTATCCGGGCGAGCCTGCTGCCGGCTGCGTGCGCGTAGCCAATCATTCAGGGTCCACGGAGTGGAAGAAGTCAAGTGCGCGCTTCATTTCAATCTGCTCAAAATTAGCCATGCAAACAAACTACCGTGCCCTGTATGGTGAGCAGCCTGACGCTACCAATCCTCGAAACCGTCCAGATTGCTCAAATTTAGAGTGCGGCCAGTGAGAGCTTCCTTCACCGTGCAAATAATGCCAAGCCCGGTAGGCGTGAAGCTGAAGGTGATCCCACCGCCGATTGCGCCATAGTAAGGCACGTAAGTGTATCTTCTTCGAGAGTAAGGGTCGGCTAACTGCATGTCCGCAACGGCCCGGTTGACGACTTTAAGCCAGCGATTCAGCCTTCGTATTTGCACGGGTACAAGGGAAAAACCGACTTGACGATACTTGATCGGTTCTTCGTACCGGGGAAATCGCTTCGGGGCTGGGCTGGGTGCGCTCACTATGTCTCCTTGACCGAGGTTTAAGGGGGTGTGTCAAAGAAGTTCCCGCAACTACATTTGACATCTGGCGCATCGTACTTGGTGCCATGCTCACTGGATGAGCATGGCACCAAGCTACAATGGGTATCGAGCATGCTGGCTTTTTGATCCCGCGCCACTCGTCAGGGGTGGCTTCTCTCACACGGACACCGCCTACTGTCATGGCGTAAATGGAGTGTACGTTTTGAAATTACTTAACCTGCCTGATTCCTTAAAAGTATTTACAGAACGGCTAAGTTCATTTTTCAAGCCACCGCCTTTGGTTCGATGCGATCATCTGCTTCCGCCAGATAGGCACTCCGATTCCCGCTATCGCTCCATGGTCGGACACATCTTTATTCAGGGCTTTGATGATCGCATGGTTCTGTGCATTGTTTGCCTTCCATCCTTCGCAACGGAATGGATGAGCGGGATTCGGGTGCTCAATAAAGGCGGGCGGAAAAATGAGGCAGCTTTTGTTTTGAAAGCGAGAAGCCGCATTTGGAATGTTCGTTACGCTGAAATTGCCCAGTCCGGGAGGATATCGTACGGCGGCAAGAATGGTAAAACAATCAGTGTTGCCGAGGGGCTTGCTGATCACTTTCCATCCGGAATTCCGAAGATAGAAGACATAATTGCTGACTGCCAGGAAGTTGCTATTGACCCGAAAACGTCGGCTCTCATCAAGCAGGTTTGGTCGGTTGCTCTGGCAGAAACCGCTCCTCCACCGCCCGCAGAGGCGAGGCTATGGTATTTTGATGGAACTAATTACGATTTTTTGCAATCCGGTCAAAGAACCATCGGACGCACATGTTCACCACAAGCCGGATCAAGAATGGCCGCTCTGGTTTTGCTGGGGAATTGCCTTGCAGAATATGCTGCAAGCGATCACTCCAATAGAGACAAGAGGCTTTTTGATCTGAGGCGGGCTGCCAATACTTTTCTGAGAGGTGGCCTATCAAACCAAGCTCACGGGATGGGCAAGGCATAAAGCTATAATTGGCGCGAAATATTAGGACGCAGATAGCTCAATATACGGAGCGAGCGTGTCGCTTAACGAACTTGTTCGCCCATTTTGTTGAACGCTTTAGCCAGGCATTGGTTTTCTTGTGTGTTTCAAGCATTGCCAATAACCACTCCCTGCCGAAGCAATTCTGCTGGTTCTGGTCCGGTGATTTCGGTGATCCTGTAATCAGAAAATCTGCTACTTGTTGCTCCTGATTTCCATCCGTGCGCAGTTTCACTTGAACACTTTTTCTTTGGCCGCGCGGAATTTCTAGGCCGCCAAAATTGATTTTTGTTCTGGTGACATTGGCTACGATCAGGTCAATGTCTTTCATGAACCCTCCCTTGTAAGCTGGCACAAAACATCCGGCCTCTTCGAACAGTTTTGCCACCAGTGTTTCAAGCTCGATGCTGCTGAGGCAATCCAGCCTGTCGATTTTGTTAGTCTCTAACGAGTTATGTCTTCGCATTTTTTGAGAAGAATTTTAATGCAACAGCCATTCAAACGCGCTAATATAAATCGCCGCTATGGCCAGAACCCATAAGGGTTTCGTCAAACACACCTGCCCTGCGCAGGAACAAATCGGGCGGGCGTGAATCGGTGAATCGTCCAAATTTGCTCGCACTACCGAGGGGTTATTGTTGCCTCAAATTCACTTTCACCTGTTTGGTTCCGGCTCGTCCGGCTTAGGCACAACGCCATTGCATAGCGCAGCGATGGCAGCAATGTTTCCCTGATACTTATTGGTGGTTATTTCCTTGAATGTGCTTCTGGAAAAATTTGGGTTGGCTTTCATGCTTGCGAGAACAAGAGGGGCATCGCTTATTTTTAATTTTTTCAGAATCTGTATCTTGAAGCTTTTCACCAGGCTATGTGGATACTCATTGTCATTGCTTTCCGTTATTTCCCCGCTGGGCCGGTAAACCCATATCCAGCCTTCGTCTATGGTCACGATAATAGTTTCGCGCCAGGCTTGAGGATTAAGGCCCAATTCGCAAAAATCGCGAGCTTCTTTTTTTGGTCTTGGTTGCAACTCAGCGCTCTCATCGAGAATGCTTTTTATGTTATTTCTTCCATAGAAGATTGGGGCTCGTGGGGTTTCTCGGTCAAGCCATTGGCAAACATGACTTACCCTCTCGCCGCCTCGGGTGGCTGGGTCTTCGAAATGCTTGATATTGAGGTTAAAATAACGCATCGGGCCACTCCTTTTTAACATGGTTGATCTTCCAGACAATTATGAACGGTGCCAATCCTACCCGCTCTCCCTTGGCAACACAGGCATTGGCGCGCCCTATTTCCTGATGCCCACGCTCACCGATACCACGCCAACGCCTTCTCCAGCCGCCGCCCCACCTCAGCCCGCAACGATTCCGGCGCCAGCACTTCCACCTCCGGCCCAAACTTGAGGATGTCCATCACGATTTCGCCATCGCTGGTGTATGGCACTTCCAGCACGTAGCTGCCGTCCGGCTCGAAGCTGCTTTTTTGATCCGGATGCCAGATTTCCGGCGCGGTCCAGCGCGCCTGCTTGGAGGTAAAGCGCAGCTTCGCCCAGATGGCTTCCTTGCCGGAATGATGAAGCCAGAATTTTTAGAGGCGTCCATCTGTGGGCTGTTATGCAGCCTTCTGCTCATGTTGCCGCTCCCATCCGATGCACGCCAGCCATATATATTGCGGGATCGGTTTGCGTCCGCTGCGGTAATAGGAAATCATGCGGCGGCTCAATCCCAAGGCTTTTACGGCATCATCCAGCGCAAGATTGTTGCGGTGCATCCAGCCGAAAAACATTTCGTGCGAGGGCTCGCCCATTTGTTCGCGCGTCCAGGCATAGACATTGTCCGCGCCGAACTCGCTGTCTTCCCACTCGATGCAGGCTCCGTTGCAGGCGGCATGTGCCTTGGCGAACAGTTCGGGCTGGCGCAGGCGGGCAAGCGCGCGGCCCTTGAGCTTTCCGGCGAGGTCAACGTCTAGAGTTTCGCCGGTATCCCAGCGGATGCGCAGGCGGCAGGGTTCAATGGCTTTGACGTGCGTGGCACGCGGGAATCCGGCTTTCATGAATTCAACTCCTTCCAGGTTTTCTGTAGCGCTGTACTATTTCCCTGTGCCCATGCCAGCGCTTCGGCAATTTCCCTGCGGCTGGTTCGGCCAGCGAGCAGTTTCAGCGTGTCAATCTCGATCAGGCATTCGCGCCCATCGTTCATTCCGATATGAAAATGCGGCGGCAAATGGTCGTTTGCATAGATGCGGATGACACAATTGTTGAAACGATGCAGGGTGGGCATCCGGTGATTATGGTGCAACTATTGCACTTGAACAAGTGCCATGACTCTGGTGTCAAAACATACGCCATATGTTTGGCGTTCTCGGCAACGTGCTGGCAGGAGTTACCGATACTGCGCCAGCGCTTTTTCCAGCCGCCGCCCCACCTCAGCCCGCAACGATTCCGGCGCCAGCACTTCCACCTCCGGCCCAAACTTGAGGATGTCCATCACGATTTCGCCATCGCTGGTGTAGGGCACTTCCAGCACGTAGCTGCCGTCCGGCTCGAAGCTGCTTTTTTGATCCGGATGCCAGATTTCCGGCGCGGTCCAGCGCGCCTGCCTGGGGGTAAAGCGCAGCTTCGCCCAGATGGCTTCCTTGCCGGAATAGATGCCGTATCCCGCACCCAGCGCGGCATGGAGTTCTTCGGCTGCGATGTCGGTCGCCGTGGTTTCGAGAATCGCGGTTTCCCGCAGTGCATCCACGGCAAAGGTGCGGATCGCATTGCGCAGGTGGCACCAGGTATCGAGGTACCAGTTTTCCTTGTAGCGCACCAACCGTTGCGGCGACACCTCGCGTTCGGAAGTGGTATCGCGGTGGCGCTCGTGATAGGAGAGCCGCAGGCGCTTGCGCGCCAGCGTCGCGGCAGCGCAGGTTTCGAAGTGCGCCAGCTTGAGCCGTCTCGGGCTGGAAGGCAGCAGCAGGATGCGTTTGCGGATTTCCTCGACCGCGCGCCCATCCTTGCCCAGCAGCGCGGCCAACCGCTTTTTCAGCGGGCCAATATGGGGAGCGAGCAGTTCGGGCTGGATGGATTCAAGCAGCCCTTCCATCGCCAGCAGNNATCGGCATCAAAAATCACCGGCACATTCATCCGGCTGCGCAGGAACTCGATATCGCGAGTGAGCGTGGCGCTCGATACTTCCAGCAAGCGCCCCAGCTCCTGCCTGCCGATGAATCGCCGGTTTTTGAGCAGGTTGTCGAGCCGGTAGATGCGGTCGGCTTTTTTCATCGTGGGCGGCTGATACCGTGAAAGAAAGATATTGTGTGATCAGACGAATTGCAAAAGATGTTTCCAGAATGGCCGATGCGCCGATCGGTAAGCATATCAGGCGTAGCTTGCCGCTTTCTCAAATATAGAGCATTGCTCACTTTGTTCCGCTGCCACCCACTTTACTGCTTCAGTGTAGACACGAAGAACGCATTCCCCTAAGCCGGACGAGCCGGAACCAAACAGGTGAAAGTGAATTTGAGGCAACAAAAAACTCTCGGTAGTGCGAGCAAATCTGGACGATTCACCGATTCACGTCCGCCCGATTTGTTCCTGCACAAGGCAGGTGTATTTGATGAAACCCTTGTGGGCTCTGGCCATTGTGGCAATTTATATTAGCGCGTTTGAATGGCTGTTGCATTAAAGTTCTTCTCAAAAAATGCGAAGACATAACTCGTTAGAGACTAAGGCATACCACTCAACTCTTGGGCCAAAGCTGCTTGGAGCGCCAACCCCTTAAGCTGCCCTGCAGCCAGCGCCGCATGCCCACCATCCGCCGCCGCGTAGGCCCAAGCAGATATATTCAGCAACCTGCTGCATCCCACCTTGGCACGCCAAGTCTTCAAGCGCATTAGCCAGCGCCTCAGGGCTCTCAAGCAAGTCGTCAATGACACTGTTCGGCATCTTTGTCCCCTTCAGAAACTCATTGAACTCGTTTATCGCAATGGCCGTGGCCTGGATGTACGCGGCAACTGCGATTTCGCTGCCTTCTGCGAGAGCTTGGTAAGAGACAAAAGGCTCGCATTGTTTGCCTGCCACTAACTTACCACGCTCCAACTCCTACCAGTTCATCCGGCTCCAACCATGATCCGCAGTGTTTCAGCATTCCCGCCAGCGGTCAATATGCCGGATGACGCGAACCGCTCTTCGGCGGTTGCTATTCCATCAACCCCCGGATCTGGCCATTGTCGGCTGGCTCAGGCCGCGAGGCTTGCGCGCATGGCCTGTTTTTCATTTATCATCCGTGCCCGATATAACGCTAGCGGATAGATGCCTTGGATAAATCAGAGATTTTGACCAACGTGCGGGTGGTGCTCAGTCACACCACCCATCCGGGCAATATCGGCGCGGCTGCACGGGCGATGAAGACGATGGGGCTGGAGTCGCTGGTTCTGGTCAACCCCGGCAGTTTCCCCGACCCCAAGGCGGACATGATGGCCTGCGGCGCGGAAGATGTGCTGCGCAAGGCGATTGTATGCAGCTCGGTTGATGAAGCCTTGCAGGGCACGGTATTCGTGGCGGCGATGACGGTTCGGCTGCGCGACGTTTCGCATGAGGTGCTGACGCCGCGCGAGGCGATGCCGCTGCTGGCACAATATGCTGCGGAATACCCGGTGGCGCTGCTGTTCGGCACCGAAATGGCCGGGCTGACCAACGAGGAAATGGGCAAGAGCCATGTCCAGGTGCGCATCCCGGCCAACCCGCAATACAGTTCGCTGAATCTGGCGGCAGCGGTGCAGGTGGCGTGTTACGAGTTGAGCGTGGCGATGGGGTACGCGGGCTTGAGTTTTCCCCAAACCGAAATCGAGCCGGCCAAACATGAAGAAGTGGAAAGAATGTTTGTTCACCTCGAACAGGCGCTGACGCAGATCGGTTTTTTTAGAACCAAGGCTCAGAACAAGCTGATGCAGAAATTGCGCCGCCTGTACGCGCGCGCGCGACTGGAGCAGGAGGAGGTGAATATCCTGCGCGGCATTTTGAGCGCGGCGACGGGGTACAATACGCGGCTGACACGGAATGACGAAACCCGGCAAAAGCGGGACGAGTGAATAATGTTCAAGGCGATCAGGGAAGACATCAGCAGCGTATTTGCGCGCGACCCGGCGGCGCGAACCACCTTCGAGGTGTTGACCTGCTATCCGGGATTGCACGCGCGCATCCTGCACCGCATGGCGAACAGCTTGTGGCGTGCCGGGCTCAAATGGTTGGCGCGCTTTCTTTCACATATCGGGCGCTGGCTCACCGGCATCGAAATCCATCCCGGCGCAACCATCGGGCGGCGTTTCTTCATAGATCACGGCATGGGTGTGGTGATCGGCGAGACCGCCGAGATCGGCGACGATGTGACGCTATATCACGGCGTAACGCTGGGCGGCACCTCATGGAAAGAAGGCAAGCGCCACCCCACGCTGGGAAAAGGCGTGGTGGTGGGGGCCGGTGCAAAAATACTCGGGCCGATTTATATCGGCGACGGCGCCAAAATAGGCTCCAACGCGGTGGTGGTAAAGGATGTCCCGGCGGGCGCCACCGCCGCCGGCATTCCGGCACGCATCCTCGATGACGCGAAAAAAGCGGCAGGCTTCAACGCCTACGGTGTCGGTGGCGACCAGAACGACCCATTATCTAAAGCCATTCACGGCCTGCTCGGGCACAGCATGGTGGTGGACCAGCGCATAGACCTCATCCTCCAGCAACTCGAAAAAATGGGAGTAAACGTCGAAGAGGAGCGCGCCACAGCAGACAAATTCGACCCCAACTATCTGAACAAGATTGTTGACTAAAACAATTGGGTATTCTATTATCCAACTCGTTCGCAGGAATTTTCTGCGGCGGGGTTCTGGCAGGCTATCCAAATCATTGAGGGGATCATTATGCGACTCACCACGAAAGGACGTTTTGCGGTTACGGCGATGGTTGATCTGGCGATTTGCGGGGGCCAAGAACCGGTAACGCTGGCAAGTATCAGCGAACGGCAGAAGATTTCCCTGTCTTACCTCGAACAACTGTTCGGCAAGCTGCGCAAACACAATATCGTGGAGAGCTTGCGCGGGCCGGGCGGCGGATATTATCTGGCACGCCCCAGTGCAACAATATCAGTCGCCGATATCATCAGCGCAGTTGACGAGCCGGTGGACGCGACCAAATGCGGCGGCATGGGCGATTGCCACGACGAGCAGCAGTGCATCACCCACGATTTGTGGATGGGGCTAAACAAGGCGCTACACAAATATCTGGCGGCGGTAACCCTGCAACAACTGGTCGAAAATAACGGAAAAACCGTAACCGAAGCGGTACCGATAGCGGTTCGCAGACGCGCCGCCAAACACGAAATGGCTTCGGCCTGACGGGCATGGCAAAGCAGCCACCCCTTATTAATGAAACTCGCCATGCCCGTTTCCCCCTATCCAACTTTCCCCCGCACGCGGGAGAAAGGGCAAACGAATCGCTACGCGAGTTTCACGTTAAACGCGGACGTGAAAGGCCTGACATGAATTTGCACTTCCCCATTTATCTGGATTATTCGGCTACCACGCCGGTTGACCCGCGCGTAGCCGCAGCGATGATCCCCTACCTGACCGAAAAATTCGGCAACCCGGCCAGCCGTTCGCACGCCTACGGCTGGGCGGCAGAAGAGGCAGTCGAGCGGGCGCGCGGACAAGTGGCAGCCCTGGTAAACGCCGATTCCAAGGAAATCGTCTGGACTTCCGGCGCGACCGAATCCAACAACCTGGCGCTAAAAGGCGCGGCGAACTTTTACCAGGGCAAGGGCAAGCATATCGTCACGGTGATGACCGAGCACAAGGCGGTGCTGGATACCGTGCGCGAACTGGAGCGGCAGGGGTTTTCCGCCACCTTCCTTGCCCCGGAAGCGAATGGTTTGCTCGATCTCGAAAAATTCGAGGGCGCCCTGCGGGCCGACACCATCATCGCCTCGGTGATGCTGGTAAATAACGAAATTGGCGTAGTTCAGGATATTGCCGCACTGGGCGAAATTTGCCGCAAGCGCGGCATCCTGTTCCACGTTGACGCGGCGCAGGCGACCGGCAAGGTGGCAATAGACCTGCAACAATTGAAAGTGGACATGATGTCATTTTCCGCGCACAAGACCTACGGCCCGAAAGGGATCGGTGCGCTGTATGTGCGGCGCAAGCCGCGCGTGCGCATCGAAGCGCAGATGCACGGCGGCGGCCACGAGCGCGGCATGCGCTCCGGCACCTTGCCCACGCACCAGATCGTCGGCATGGGCGAAGCGTTCCGCATCGCACAGGAGGAGATGGCGACAGAAAACGAGCGCATCCGCATGTTGCGCGACCGCCTGTGGCAAGGTCTGTCGAGCATGGAAGAAGTGCATCTGAACGGCGACCTCGAACGGCGCGTGCCGCACAACCTGAACGTCAGTTTCAGCTTCGTGGAAGGCGAATCGCTGATGATGGCGATCAAGGAGATAGCGGTTTCCAGCGGCTCCGCCTGCACCTCCGCGAGCCTGGAACCATCCTACGTGCTACGCGCGCTGGGGCGTAGCGACGAACTGGCGCACAGCTCGATCCGGTTTACCATCGGGCGCTTCACCACCACAGAGGAAATAGATTACACGGTGGAACTGTTGAAAAGTAGAGTCGGCAAGCTGCGCGACCTGTCGCCGCTGTGGGAGATGTACAAGGACGGCGTTGACTTGAATAGCGTGCAGTGGGCGGCACATTAACTGCGGGGAAGGGATAAGGGGGAAGAGGGAAGGGTAAAGTCAAAAGCGGGATGCGGTTTTTACCCTTCTCCCTTCCCTCTTCTCCCTTCCCGCGACGAAGGAGCAAAAATGTCTTACAGCGAAAAAGTTCTGGATCATTACGAGCACCCGCGCAACGTCGGCTCGTTTGCCAAAGACGATGCGGGCGTCGGCACCGGCATGGTGGGCGCGCCGGCCTGCGGCGATGTGATGAAGCTGCAAATCAAAGTAGGCAAGGACGGCATCATCGAGGATGCCAAATTCAAGACCTACGGTTGCGGCTCGGCCATCGCATCGAGTTCACTGGTGACCGAATGGGTCAAGGGCAAAACGGTGGACGAGGCGCTGCACATCAAGAACAGCCAGATCGCCGAAGAGCTGGCATTGCCGCCAGTCAAGATTCACTGCTCGATCCTGGCGGAAGATGCGATCAAGGCTGCGGTACAGGATTACAAGAGCAAGCATGGCGCGTTGGTGGAAGCTCCGGCTTGCAGAGAAAACTGTAAGGGGTGAAATCATGGCGATCAGTTTGACCGAAAATGCGGCGCGGCACGTAAAAAATTTTATTGCCAAGCGCGGCAAAGGTGTCGGATTGCGCGTGGGCGTGCGCACCAGCGGTTGCTCTGGCATGGCTTACAAGCTGGAATTTGCCGACGAAGTGGCAGGCGATGATTTGAAATTCGAGAGCTGCGGCGTGACCGTGCTGGTTGACCATAAGAGCCTGCCTTACGTGGACGGAATGGAGCTGGACTATACGCGCGATGGCTTGAACGA
>CXWL01014515.1_pt1 | contig 13806 bp, 12 predicted proteins | sample 590931 | NCBI WGS metagenome assembly CXWL01 (sample SAMEA3498368, study PRJEB10139) | groundwater metagenome | biome: water well; material: biofilm material | place: Germany | collected 2015-04-27 | reverse complement strand
ATCTTTTGCAGCGGGGTGACGATCAGCAGTTGCAGGTTGAGCTTCTCGAACAGGCGCAGGCCGTACTGGGCTGACTCATCCGAGCCGCGGCCAAAGGCCTCGTCGATCACCACGAAGCGAAAACTCCTTGAGCGCCGGTCGGCGCCCTCGGCACCCCACGCCAGGCCAAACTGGTAGGCCAGGCTGGCGGCCAGGATGGTGTAGGCCAGCTTCTCCTTTTGACCGCCGGACTTGCCGCCTGAGTCGGAGTAGTGCTCGTGTTCGCGAGCGTCCTCGCGCCAACGCTCGCTGCAAGCAAACACAAACCAGTTGCGCACGTCGGTCACCTTGGCGGTCCAACGCCGATCCTGCTCGCCCTGCCCTTCGCGGCCACGCAAGCGCGTGATGATGTGTTTGACTTGCAGGAACTTGGCCTCCGAATATTGGCTCTCGTCGGCGCCGTCGGTGGCGCCCGACAGGGTACCCTCCAGGCAAACTCGCAGCTCAGTTTGAAAATCGCGCACCTCCGCATCGGTGGCCAACTGTGCTTCCAGCACGATGAAGCGGCCCGGGTTGTAGTCGATCTGCGTGAGCGACTGGTTGATGCGCGCGATGCGCTCCTTGATGGTCTCGCACTCGCGGCGCAGTTGCGTGTGGAAATGCGCCACCTCGCGAATGGTGTTTTCGTTGAGCAGTTCCTTGAAACGCGCCTCGAAGCGCGGCAGGTCGTCGGCGGCCAGTTTGTCCAGCAGAGTGTGGTAGTCGCCGGCCGACTCGACCGCCACGTCCACCTCCTGCGTTTCCAACGGGTAGCGGGTGCTGAAACTGCGCATGGCGTCGATGATGCGGTCGCGCAGGCGTTTGCCGCGCGCTTCGTCGGCGTCGATGGTCTTTTGCAACCAGTTGCGCAGGTCGTGCTCGCGGTGCTCGCACGACTCGATGGTGACGGTTTGTTCACCCAAAGCCTGCACCTGCAAGGCACGCAAGCGGGTTGTCAAGGCCTCATCGCGTTCCACGATGTCGGCACCGGCGGCGCCATCGGCAGGCACAACACCGCCCCCAAGCGGCTGCACCAGCAAGCCCTCGGTCTGGCGCCGCAGGGCCTGGGTGTCGCTGATCTTCTGCTCGGTCTTGGCGCGTCGGTCACGCTGAGCCGCTAGCTGCTCTTCGTTTTTGGTCTGCTCGGCGTCCAACAAGTGCAGGCGTTGCGTCAGGGCTTGCAGTACGTCTGAGGCGGCGTTGAGCTTGGCCCGCTCGTCCTCCAGCAAGGCCACTTCCTGGGCGACGGTCTGCCAGTCCAGTTCGCGGTAGTCGCGGTATTCAACCAGCTTGGCCAAGGTGCCCAGCCGGGTGGTGATAGCGCCTTGTTCGGCCTGCATGTCGCTGATGCGCTGGGCCTCTTGCGCCAGCCGCGCCTCCAGCACACGCGCCTTGGCCTGCAAGGCGGCCTGTTTGGCGGCATTGCTCCAGCCCAGCACGTAGTTGCTGCGGTCCTCCAGCCGGTGCCGGTCATCCTTCTCGTGGCGCTCGCCGGCCGACTTGATCTGCCCTGCGCGGGTGATGGCCTTGGTCTCGCGTCGGAACTGCTCCTGGCTGGTGCAGCAGGCCACGTCGAAGCGGTGCGCCACCTCGCGTTCCAGCCAACCATAAAAGGGCGAGTCGGGTTTGATGGCGACCTTGCGCACCAAGGAGTCCGGGTGCAGCGCCGGCAGGTCGGCGCGCCCACCGGCGCGCACGCGAAAATACACCAAGCGCCCCTTCAGCCGGGTCTGGTCCACCCATTGCGCCACGTCGGCGTAGTGGGCATCCGGCACCAGCAAGGACAAGCCAAAGTTGTGCAACAGGCGCTCGATGGCGCCTTCCCAGTCGCGTTGCGCCTCGCGCACTTCGATCAGTTCGCCGGCAAAGGGCATGCTGTCCGCGCGCAGCCCCAAGGCGGCGCACAAGTCGGCGCGCATCTCGATCTGGCGCGAGTCGATGTTGCTGCGCCGCCCTTGCAGGCTGCTGATCTCATCAGCCAAAGCGCCATGCTCCAGGCGCCCTTGCGCAAATGCCACGCCGGCCTCGGTCAAGGCGTTTTGCAGGACATCGGCGCGCTGGGTCGCCACCTCAAACAACTGCACGCAGGTTTGCTGCTGGGCCAACAAGTCCTCGGCGCTGGCCACCTGCAGCAGCCCCAGGCTGCGGCGCAACTCGTCGTAACGCGCGGCCAAACTCTTGCGCCGCTGCAACTCCTGTTGACGCCGGGCAATGTCTTCGCCGATGCGGGCGATGCGATCACCGCCGCTCTCGGCAATGTTCAGCCGCAACTCGCGCTCTTGGGCGCGCTGCGCCAGCTTCAATTCGTCCAGCCGTTGGACCTTGGCGCTCTCGCTCTTGAGGGCCTCATCCAGCGTTTGCAGCCGCTCATCCAGCAGCACCAGCTTGAGGCCGGCAAAGTAGGGCTTGAGGGCGTCGCGGCAGGCGCGCAATTCATCGGCGGCGGCCAGCAACGCGGCGTGTCTATCGCAGTCGACCACCAGCGGTGTCAGCAGTTCCACCTGGTTCTTGGCCTTGAGCACCGCCTCGTGCGCCCGGTTCAAATCGTCGAAGTGGGCGATCAAAGCCTGAATGCGCGGCGCCACCTCAAACGGCTCCAGCATGTGGTGCCGCACGAAGTCGGTCAGGTTGCCAACCGACTTCATCGACACGGTTTGGTGAAACAGCTCCAGCGCCTGCTCGCCCTCGATGCCAAAACGCCGCCGAAAATGCGCGCCGTAGGGCGGAAAACTGTCGAACAAGGTCACACCACTCTTGCGCAGTCGCTTTTTGAGCGCATCGATGGCGCTGCCAAACTGGGCGAAGTCGGTGGCGATGCTCAGGGGTTTTTCCGCCACCGCATAGAAGCGTTCAGGTTGCCCCACCGCATCGCGAATCCAGAACACCTGCGCCAGGGTCACGGTCTGATCAAAGTCGGCGTTGTGAAACACGCCCAGGATGACCGAGTAGTTATTGGCGTCGCGCAAGGCCACCGGTTTGGCGTTGCCGCTGAGTTCGTTGCGCTCCGATTTGTAATGGCCCAGCACATAGGAGCGCAGCGAGCGTTCCCGCGCGTCGGCCCCGGCCGCCTTGTTGTAGGCGATGCGTTGCGCCGGCACCAACAGGGTGGTGATAGCGTCCACCAAGGTCGATTTGCCGGAGCCGATGTCACCGGTCAACAAGCCGTTGTGCCCGTCCAGCGCCAGCGTCCAGACCCGCTTGTCGAAGGTGCCCCAGTTGAACACTTCGAGTCGGCTCAGGCGGAAACCCGCCAGCGGCTCAATGGCCGAAGTGTCCAGTTCGGCGAAGTCCAGCGCCTGCTGCGGTGTCAAGGGCTCAGTCATCCGATACCTCGCTGTCCGAGCCGGCGTCGGGCTTGGCAAGCTGGGCCTGATAGGCCGCCAGCCGCGCATCCAAATCGGATAGCCATTGCGCATCGACAAAGGCCTTGAGGATACGCCGCACCTCGTACATCGGAACCTGGCCAACACGCCCGACACTGCTGGCTTGCGGCTTCAAGCGGCGCACAAAACCCAGCTCGATGATCTTGTTCAGATGCGTCTCCATCTGGTCCATCAGACGCGACTCGTTGCTGCCAGCCGGCAGGAAAACGCGCACCAGTTCCACCACCGCGTCGCGCGACAAGATCAAACGGGTGTCGCCGCCGCTGGCGTCGAATTCAGCCAACTTCTTGCGCAGCAGCGCCAGCACCAGGCTGACATGAAAACTCAAGGGCCGCCGTGCGATCAGACGCGGCAGCTTGGTCGGCATGTCGTCGTCCTGCGCTACCGCGCGCAGGTAGGCGTAACCCTCGGCCTCCTCGAGCGCCAACGTCAGGCCCAGCACCGCCACATAGTCACGCACACGCGCTTGCAGTGTCAGCAAGGCCGCCCACAGCGTGGCATCGTCATCGCGGTACAACACCCCTTTGAGCAACGGCACCACCAGGCTGGTCAGCTCGTGGCCAGGCGTGTTGGTGGCTTCGCCAAGGGCGGGGTCGGTCGGGTTGACTTGCATGCCTCAGTCCCTCACAAACAACACGCGTGGCAACTGCGCACGCCGATTGACGGCATCTTCGCCCAGCCAACTCACCGACTCCAGGGTGGACTCGTCCACCACCGAGTTGGACGCTTCACTGGCCATCTGCAGATAGGCCACCAGTTCACCCAGGCCCTGCTGCAAGGGGCGCGCCTGCAACAATTCACCCAGGCTGATCTGGGCGCGAGTTTGCAAGCTTTGGCGCACGTGGCTGGCCAGGGCTGCCTTGTCGATCCGCACTTGCGAGAACAAGACGGCCGCATCCAGATCGGCAGCGCCCATCTGGCCCGACTCCAGCACCACATTGGCCAGCACCGCCTTGATCGGCGCGCTGTACAAGGGCCGCTCCAACGGCAAGTCCAAACTGGCCGCCGGCTCATCAACGGCGTGAAAGTGGCCGGTCGGTGGTGTCTGCCGAAGCGCCAGCGCCTTGGCCTCGACGCCACGCAGAATGTCCATGATGCGGCGGTTCTCCAGCCAGGCCTGGTCATCCAGAAAGCGGCGCAATTGTTGCGACAGTTGCGCCACCGTGCGTTGCGCGTGTTCACCCGCCTCCAGCCAGTCGTAGTGCACACGCCTGAGACGAGGGTCCGGTCCCAGCGCCGCCACTGGCGGCAGTTCCAGCACCCGCTCCAACAGCAGCGTGAGTTCTTCCTGGCGCGACTGCGACATCAAGAAATCCCAGAAGGCGCGAAAGCTCTTGCCCTGGTCCGAGTCGGCAATCGCGTCGCGCTCACCCATGATCTCCTGCAACAGCGCCCCCTTGGCGCCATCCCACAGCGCAATGCGTTCGCGCACTTTTCGGTCCAGGCCCCGAAAGTTGTGCTCCACCTCGCGAAAGTCGGTCAGCAACTCACGCGCCAGGCCGGTGAATTGCTGAAAACGCTCCTTCAGCGCGGTGTCGTCCAGCAGGGGCAACTCGCCCTCGCGCACCAAGGCAATTTCGGCGTCGATGGCGTCGCGGCGCTTGTGCAACTCGGCCAGCCGCGTTTCGGGGTTGGTGTCGCTGCCCTCGCTCATCTGTTTGAGCAACTCGAACAAAGTCAGCAAGCGCGACTCGGTGCCCACGAAGGCGCGTTCGGTCAGGCTGGTCAACCAGGCCAGGGCGCGCTCGGTGGCGGGCGTTAAGTCAAAGTGCGGCTCATCCGAGAGCGCCGGGTAGAACTTACGCAGCCAACCCTTCTCGTTGGCGGCCCAGTCGTTCAAATACTCTTGCGCCGCCTTCGGAAATGCCTGCTCACCCAAGCGCGCGCGCAGGCCAAACAAGGTATCCTCCAGCGCCTCTACCAGGTCCGACTGCGCCATCACCCGCACATTGGGAACAATAAAGGCTAGGTGCAGAAAACTCCCGATCAAGGGCGCATGCTCCGCCGCCAACAGGCGCCAGGCCGGATGCTGGCGACGCAGGGTCTCCAGGGTCGGGTAGTCGAGGGTCATGACGCGGACACAGAATTCCGGTCAATCGTCCCCAGCTTGCGCGGGCACGTCTGGCACCAGTTTCAAGAACTTCTCGAAGTCCTCTCGCTTGCCCAGCGCTGCTTCACTGCGTTGGTATTCCAGTGTCTGAAACGACGCCATTTTTTCAGTGGCGGCGCTGGCAATGAACTGATTGACCGAGACGCCGTCCTTGCGGGCCAGCACCTTGATGCTTTCGTGTATCGAATTGGGCAACCGAATGGTGAGTGCTGTCATGGTTTACTCTCCTTTAGTATCTGTAGTGACTCAGCGGGCGTCACGGATTTCTCGCCTACTTGCTCGGTTCGCCAAGCGCTGCTCACGGTGCAACCGCCAATACAGGTTCAGGCGGTGGTCGCGACGCAAGCCGCAAGCATAGCGCCCTCACGGCGCCACCACTACGTGCTTGCCGACACTGGCCGTGCAGGTCAGGCGAGGCACAAGTCGAGGCCAAATTCAGGCTTGCGTACGCGCAGGCGTGATGCCCAGTCGCTGCAACAGCGCCACGTCCGCGTCCACATCGGGGTTGGCCGTGGTGAGCAGCTTTTCGCCGTAGAAGATGGAATTGGCGCCGGCCACGAAACACAGCGCCTGCACCGCGTCGCTCATGCTCTGGCGCCCGGCCGACAGGCGCACCCGCGCCGTGGGCATGGTGATGCGCGCCACCGCAATGGTGCGCACAAATTCCAGCGGGTCCAGGTCCGGCTGATCTGCCAGCGAGGTGCCCGCCACCTTCACCAGATGGTTGATCGGCACCGACTCCGGGTAGGGCGCCAGGTTGGCCAGTTCAGCGATCAGCCCGGCGCGTTGCAAACGCGACTCGCCCATGCCAACGATGCCACCACAGCACACGCTGATGCCGGCATTGCGCACCCGCACCAGGGTATCGAGCCGGTCCTGAAAATCGCGGGTGCTGATGACTTCGCCGTAAAAGTCGGGCGCGGTGTCCAGGTTGTGGTTGTAGTAGTCCAGGCCGGCATCGCGCAGCACTTCGGCGTGGCCNNGCGCCCATGCAAAAGCGCGTGGCGCCGGCCTCCTTGGCGCGTTGCGCGGCGTCGCGCACGGCGTCAACCGCCATCAGCTTGGTCGCCTCCACGCCGCTGTCGGCATGCACCGACTGCGGGCAATAGCCACAGTCCTCTGGGCAGCCACCGGTCTTGACCGACAGCAGCGTGGCCAGTTCCACCTGGTTGGGATCGAAGTGCGCGCGATGCACGGTTTGCGCCTGAAAGATCAGGTCGGAAAAAGGCAGTTCCAGCAGCGACTGCACCTCCGCCACGCTCCACACACGCTGCGCCACCGCATGGTTGGCGACCGGGGATTGGTGGGGTGCATGAAACTGCATGGGTTGGGCCAAGGCTGATGCTGATGCTGATGCTGAGAGGGTGGTAGTGGACATGGTTGAACTCCGGTTCGGAAAGAGAAAAAAGAAAAGGGGCGATCAGCGTCAATCTTCAATAGCGGGCAGGTGCTTCAACTTGCATGCTGACCTTTCACAACATGCGGTCGAAAGCCGGTGGGCGGCTGCGCCACGCCCGGCAGCGCCACCCACTGCGAGGCAATCCGGTGGATGGCAATACGCTGATCGAACACCGCCTCCAGCGCGCGGTGCGTGGCCGGCTCGTCGCAGGCGCCCTGATGGGTCACGCGGCCCTGAGCCATGACCACCATGTGCTGGGCGTTGAGCGCAAACGAAATTTCGTGCAAGACGCTGACCACAGTCTTACCCGTGCTCACCAACTGGCGCACCATTTGCAACCAGTCGCTTTGGTGCGGAGGGTCCAGGTTGGCCAGCGGCTCATCCATCAGCAGCACCTGGGCTTGCACCGCCAGGGCGCGTGCCAATAGCACCCGCTGGCGCTCGCCGCCCGAGAGCTGGCCCAAGGTGCGGCTACGCCAGTCCCAGGCCTGGGTGGCCTGGAGCGATTGCGCCACGGCGGCGTGGTCCTGCAGACTGGGTGCGGCCAGCCAGGCCTGATGGGGCAAGCGGCCCAGCATTACCACGTCGAACACAGTCAAGTCCTCACCGCAGGCTTCACCCTGCCCCAGCCAAGCCAGTTGCCGGGCACGGGTTCGGCCCGGCAAGCTTGCCAGAGGCTGGCCCAGCAAGGTCACGCTGCCAGTGTGCGGCAGCAGCCCCGCCAGCACCTTGAGCAAGGTCGATTTACCGGCGCCGTTGGGACCGACAACGCTGGTCCAGCAGGCAGCCGACAAACTCAGGTCAATCCCGTGCAAAACCTGCGCGTCGCCCAGGCTGGCCCGGATGTCCAAGGCCTGCATCGCCACCGAGTCCACCAGGTGCCGCATGCTCAGACACTCCCCCGACTCGGCATGCTCGGGCCGCGGTGCATCAGCCACAGCAGGTAGCCGCCGCCCAACACCGCCGTCAGCACACCGACCGGTAGCTCTTGCGGTGCGATCAGCCAACGGGCCAGGATATCCGCCGCCATCAGCAACACGCCACCCATCAGGCTGGACAGCAGAATCAAACTGCCGTGCCGGGTCTTGGCGACCGAGCGCACCAGGTGCGGCGCCGCCAGCCCGACAAAGGCAATCAGCCCGGTCTGCGCCACCGCCGTGCCGGTCGCCAGCGCCAGCACCACGATCAGGGCGGCGCGCAGTCGTGGCAGGGGCAGCCCCAAGCTGGTGGCGGTGACCTCACCCAAAGTCAGGCCATCAAGCACCGGGCTGAGCATCCACGCCGCCAGCATGCACACGCCCCACACCAAGGCCATCAGGANNTGCATCACCTCGGGCGAGACCTGCATGGTCAGCGACACCAGGGCGCCCAACACCACACCCACGACCACGCCAGCCAAGAGCAATTTGAGGGTGTGCAGCGCGCCTTTGGCCAGCAACAGGGTCAACAACACGGCCAGCACCGCGCCGACAAAAGCGGCCCCGGTCAGGCCCAGTCGCACCAACCATTGGCTGGCCAGCGGCGAGGCGCCATACAGCATCAGCGCCAGGGCCACGCCCAAGGACGAGCCGGATGCGCTGCCCAACAAATACGGGTCGGCCAGGGGATTGCGAAACAGACCCTGCGCCACCGCCCCTGCCAGCCCCAGCAGGGCACCCGAGGCCCACGCCCCCAAGGTGCGGGGAAGGCGGATGTCCCACACTATTTGCTGAGCCGTGGCGTCGCGCCACACTAGGGCCAGACTCTCCAGACCGGTGCTGCCCACGGCGGCTCCCAGCAAGGCCAGCGCCACGCTGGCCAGCAGCAGGCCCAGGCCCAGCGTAAGGGCGACACGGACCAGGTTGGCGCGAACTTGCGGCATCGCGGGTTCAGCCCAGTTTGTCCGACAGGCAACGCGCCATGATGCGGGCGCCCTCGGCCATGCGCGGCCCCGGACGCACCAGTACATCGGACTGCTCGGGCGTGAACACACACACCCGCTTGGCCCGAATGGCACGCATGCCGGCCCAGCCGGGTCGGCCCTCCATGCCGGCAAAGTTGCGGTCGCCCACCATGATCAGATCCGGATTGGCGCGCACCACGAACTCAGGGTTGAGCTTGGGGAAAGGCCCCAGCGTGCTCGGCACGATGTTGCGCACTTGCAGCCGGGTCAGCGTCTCACCAATGAAGGAACCCTCGCCGGCCGCATAGGGACCCGAGTTGACTTCAAAATACACCCGTACACCCTTGGCTTTGGCCGGCAGCGACTGCGCCGCTGCCGCCACGCTGGCATCGATCACGCGCCAGACGCGCTGCGCGTCACCGACCTCCAGCAGTTGACCCACCAGGTCGAGCACCCGGCGCACGTCGGCGTGGCTCTTGGGTTCGAGCGACAGCACCTTGATGCCTAGCGCGCGCAGACGCTCGGCGCCGCGCGCCGAGGTAGCCATCAGCACCACGTCGGGTTTGAGCGTCACAATCGCTTCGATGTTGGGGTCGATGCCCCCACCCACCTGCGCCAGGCCGTGCACGCTGTCCGGAAAATTCGAGTACCGATCAACCCCCACCAACCGGTGGCACTGGCCGAGCTCACAAACGGTCTCGGTCAATGAGGGCAACACGCTGACAATGCGCTGTGGGCTGCGTTCGAAATTGACCACCACGCCATGGTCATCGGTGATTTGCAGCGCGTGGACCGCACCGGCACTTGCAACCACGCAGATAGCGACAAGCCGCGCCAGCCGATTGCCGCGCTGCGCTCGCAATGACGCAAGTTTGGACACAAACCTCATCGTTAGTCTTTCAAAATCAATGGCAGACCCGCCGCCATCAAGGTCACGCGTTGACACACTGCAGCCACGGCCTGATTGAGTTGGCCCAGCGAGTCCACAAAGCCACGCACCTCGCGCCCCATCGGGATCACGCCCAGACCGATTTCGTTGCTGACCAGCACCACCGGCCCCGGCGCCGATTGCAGCGCTTCGATCAGCGCCGCGATGCGCCCACACGGCAGCGCTTCATCGTCCGCAGTCGCATGCAGCGCCACCGGCATGAGCTGATTGGTCAACCACAGCGTCAGGCAGTCCACCACCACCATCGTCTCGGGTCGGCTGTAGCCGCTGATCGACTCGGCCAGCGCCAAGGGCTCTTCAACGGTTGCCATGCGCCCCAAGCGCTGGGCCCGGTCTTCCTTGTGGCGCTGTATGCGCTGGCGCATTTCCTCATCCCAGGCCTGAGCAGTGGCCAGCAGAATGGCATGGTGCGTTTTGGAAGCCTTTAGCCAGGACTGGGCCAGGGCTTCAGCCCGGCGCGACTTGCCACTCCTCTGGCCACCCAGAATCAGCTCACTGCGTGCCACTTTGAGACGGGCGCTAATCATGGCAAGTGCAGGCCGAAGACGAGCCGTGGTCTGAATGCGGGCACCCCATCCATACGTCAGAACTTGTAGCGCAGCGCCGCCGTCACGCTACGGCCCGCCTCAGGGTAAATGGCTTGCGTCACTCCGGCCGTGCAACCGTAGGCCAGTGTGTAGTACTTGCTGTCGCTCAGGTTGTTGATGCCCAGCGACAACTCGGCGGCGCCCCACTGGTAGGCATAGCGCACATCGGCGGTCGAGTAACTGGGCATGCGGCAGGCGTTTACGAAGTCAGGGCTTTGCGAGGCGACCCAGTTCACGCCGCCGTTGACGGAGTGCCCGGGCAGCGGCCGCCAGTCGGCACGGATAGCCAAAGTCTGGTGCGGCACCAGCGGCACATCGCGCCCACTGTAGGCGCCAGCCGTGAAGCGCGCCTGACGCAACGCGGCGTTGACTTGCAGGGTCAAGGCCGGACTCAGGGTGTGCGCGGTCTCCAGCTCGATGCCCTGGCGCTGCGTGGGGTCGAAGTTCACGTTGGCGCCAGAGCCACCGTACAAGTTGGGTCCAATGATCGGGTCGTAACCCACTTCATTGCGCAAGGCACTGCGGTACCAACGCAACTCGGCGCGGCCGGCTGCGTAACTCCAGCGGGTACCCAATTCGAGGTCACGCGAGGTTTGCGGCAGCAACAGGGTGCCAGGCAGCGTGAAACCCAATTCGTCCAGATTGGCCAGGCGAAAACTGCGCCCCATGCGCCCGTAGGCGGCCCANNCTCGCGCTGCACGCCGGAGCCGGTATCACTCTGCTTGATGGACGCCGTGCGCGCGCCAACCGCCAGCCGGGTCGCGCCTGCCAGCGTCAGGTTGTCCTGGACATAAACGTCTTGTGACTTCTGTTTGGTCACCGAGACATAGGCGCCAGGCGTGTTGCGGGTCCAGTCCGACCGGTCAATCCCCAGCACCAAGGCGTTGTCCACCGAACCCACACGGGCCTGGTGCTTGGCCCGCAACGACGCGGTGTTGGCATCCACTTCGTAGATCGACTCGTAGTACGGTGTCCAAAATCTCGAGTCCTTGTTCCGTTGGCCAGCGTCCAGCGCCAGCTCCCAGTCACCCACGGTGGCGAGGCCAAACACCGACTGGCGCTGGTTGCGAATATGGCCATTGTTAGTCGGCTCCGTCGTCTGCGCCGGATTGAGCGTGTACTGCGCTGCCGTCAAGGCGCCAGGCAGACCGGAATCCAGCGTGTCGCGCGCATACCGCGCACCCAGGCGCAGCCCGGCGCGGCTCCACTGCGTGGTCAGGGCCAGGCCATCCTGGTCTGATTTGAAATTGTCGCGGTGGTTGTCGGCGCGCCGCTGGTTGGCGCTGGCGTCAAGTGAAAAATCGCCAGCCGCCAACGTGGCGCTGGCGCGCGCCTCGCGCAGGCCGTAACTGCCCGTCGCGGCATACACCGCGCCACCGTTGTTGCGCGCGCCGCCTCGGCCGGCCTTGGTGGTGATGATGATCGCGCCACCCGTGGCGCCCTCGCCATACAACACCGCCGCGCTGCCGCGGATCACCTCGATGCGCTCCACCGACTCCACGCCAATGCCGGCCAATCGCGTGCCGCCCAAATCGGCCTCGGTGATCCGCATGCCATCCACAATCACCACCTGGTTGTTCGATGCCGTGCCACCAAAACCCCGCAAGTCCAGACCGTAGTCGCCACCACCGTAAAAATCGAGCCGCCCGGGCACGCCCAGCAGTTTCATGATCGCCTCGTTGACCGTGCTCACGCCAGCACGCTCAATGTCGGCGGCGGTGATCACACTAACGCCAAACGGCAGCACCTCCGGGAACTCGGCAAAACGTGTCGCCGATACCTTGACCGGCGGCAACTGCGTTTGAGCGAGCACGGTCTGAGCTTGCAGGAGACAAAAGGGAGTGGCGCCGACCAGGGCGGTGACCAAGGCGGCCACGACGGCGCGAGGCGCGGCAACGCGCGATGACGCGCCAGAAATACCAGTTTTCATATGCACAGAGGAACCCGAAAAATGCCCTGTCCGTCGTCCCCGACGGCACCTGAGCGTCACGGCCGCACGCAGGCGTGCAGCCACCTTGTTGGCCGGTATCCGGGCTGGTGGAGCAACTCCCATCGCCTTCCCAAGCGCGTGTTCAAAACGCTCAGTGGCTGTGATGGAAGCGGAGCCGGTAAAGGCCCGTCCACTTACCGTTGCGGGGGCAGCGCAGGTTGGGGTTTGGATTGCGCACGCCGACTGGCACCGTGCGAACCGCAGCCCCTCCTGCTTCCCGTTGAACTGCGGCGTGTGAACCACACCGCGAGCACCAACGCCGTGATTTTACAGCCACTGGCGGACTCAAACCCTACAATGCTGGGTCTATGTCGAACCCGCCCCAAATCGAGCAAATCACGGATCGCGTGGAACGCCTGCTGGTGCGTTACGCCGAGTTGCAGCGCACCAATGCCCTGCTGAGCGCACAGGTCGAGACCCTGAGCCATGAACGCGATTCGCTCAAGTCCCGACTCAGTGCGGCGCGCTCGCGGGTTGACGCCTTGCTGGAGCGTCTGCCGGAAGTGAACGGGAACCACCCGCCAAAAGGCTCAGCATGAAACAACTCGAAGTACAAATCATGGGGCAAAGCTATCTGCTGAGTTGCCCCGAAGGCGGCGACGCGCGACTGCTCGACGCGGTGGAGCGCGTCGATACCGCCATGTGCAAGATTCGGGACAGCGGCAAAGTGCGCGCGCGTGATCGCATTGCCGTGTTGGCCGCGCTCAACCTCGCCTTTGATCTGGCCGACCGCGGCCCAACTGCCGGCGCGGCTACGCCATCACCGGCACCGGACGCGACCAACCCGCGCCCCCAAGCCTTGGCCCCGGCCGAGGAAAACCTGCTGCTCGACTCGCTGCTGGAGCGCCTGGACGAGGCGCTGGCGGACGACGGCCGACTGCTCTAACAACCCCGTTTGTCAAGTTGATTTTTTCAACTGTGCATAGGCCAACAGCCGCCTACAATGGGCTCGTCTGCAGTGCCGTTGGGCTTTATATTTCCTTGAACCAATGCTCATAGAGCCCGGGCTTGGAACATTGCCTGGCGGGTGTGATCATCTCGCGTCAGATGAACCCGATGCCAAAGCTGCCCTTGCCCACCTGAACCCCGGTTCAGGATGCCGGTCCAGTAGCACTTGCAGACACCCCCTCTCCTCTCATGCCGCTTGAAATCCCGCTGATCATCGAGCTGGCCGTGCTCGGTCTGGCGACGGGTTTCCTGGCCGGGCTGCTGGGCATTGGCGGAGGTATGCTGATGGTGCCCTTCATCACGCTCATCCTGTCGCAGCGCGGCGTCTCCAACGACCTGTCGATCAAGATGGCGATTGCCACCTCGATGGCCACCATTCTGTTCACTTCCATCTCCAGCGTGCGTGCGCATCATCTGCGCGGTGCCGTACGCTGGGATCTGGTCAAGGGTTTGGCACCGGGCATTGTGGCGGGCGCCGCCATTGCCAGCCTGGGCGTGTTCGCCTTGCTCAAGGGCGGGGTGCTGGCGATAGTGTTTGGC
>CXWL01124166.1_pt1 | contig 13807 bp, 9 predicted proteins | sample 590931 | NCBI WGS metagenome assembly CXWL01 (sample SAMEA3498368, study PRJEB10139) | groundwater metagenome | biome: water well; material: biofilm material | place: Germany | collected 2015-04-27 | reverse complement strand
GCGCATTGGCAATAGGCACAACTTCCTCGATCGGCCCGAGCTCAAGAATTCGCGCCTTCTGCGTGCGAACCTGATAAAGTCCGCGCAGCCAAGTCATGAGGACGGTCTCGCCCCGCACGTGGCGCAGCCGCTTGTCGCGCAGCTCCGCGTTCCGCCGCATCCAGGCGTCCAGGCCCTCCCAGTCCGCGTGCAATATAAGCTCCATGGTCTCGCCCCCGACGATCGCCTCGGTGTGCTTTCGCGCCAGCGGCTCCTCGACGGGAATGCCCGGGTACGGCGTGTAGAGGCATTCCCAGAAGTACTCAGACATCTCACACGCCGTGTCCTCAAGCGTGGGCAGGATGCCATCGTCGTCTGGCAAAAGCGCCCCAAAGGCCAGCATGTTGCGCATGTAGCCCTCGTAATTCCCCAGGCTGAAGCCGACGGGGGGACGTTCGACCACGACGGCGAAGGCGTCCCGCGCGATCTCGCCGCGGACCGGGCCATAATTGCGTGCCTGGCACGCGTCGAGTGCAGCATTGAACCACTTGCGGGCCGCCTCGAACTCGTTGGCCGCCAGGTGGTGCTTGGCCTTGTATTGCAATAGCACCGCGTCCCATTCGCCAAACGCCGGACTGGCCTCGGCTAGCGCGAGCAGTCGCTCGACCTGCTGCCGCATGTCCTTGGGCCGATCTGCCCCGTCACGATGAAACAAGGCATGGAGTTGCAGGATGATCGCGCCTAGCGCCTCGCTCGGCGTTCGCGCCAACTCGCGTGCGCGAGCGCATGCCATTTCCCTGATGTGCAACGGCAGCTCGGAGGACTGCGCGACCTGGTTCACTACCCAGTAGTCTGTTTGTTGTTGCAACTTCCGGAACGGCGCACCTCTCGCCAGAGAATCGACACACGACCGAATCGCCGCCCTCTCCTCGTCGCGCGCGGCCAAGCGCAGGCATTCGCGTTCGGCGAGCGCTCTGGCGGACGCTTCGTCGTGTCCGACCAGGTCGTCGAGCGGGCTGTCGGGCTGCAGCTTGGCGAACGCAGCCGTGAGCAACTCGGACAACATAAGGGCACCGGTTGCATGCCGGGACGGCGCTATCGCCAGGAATATCCCTTCCTTGTCCCAGGGCGAGAGCCGGCTTTCGAACCAGGCGTCCTGTTCTCCCGGAGCGCGGCTTTCCCTGGAGGCCTGGATCGTCAGGTTGTACCCGACCTGAAACAGCGCAAGAAGCTGGAGCACTTTGTTACGCGCCGGATCGGCACACTGTTCGTCGAAGCCCTCGCCCAACAGGAAGCGCCCAAGCCGGCGATATCCATCCTGGACCATTCGCGCGACCAACAGCCGGCAGCGGATGATCGCCATCGACGGGGCCGACCAGCGCTCTTCGACCAGCTCGACGAACCGCCGGGCGTCGTCGTCCGATGCTCGGTACGCCAGGATGGCTTCGAGCCTTCCAGGTTCCGTCATCGGAATCTCGTCGCGCAACGAGTTGGCATCGAGCCCCCTCACGGTCACGAAGTCAATGGACTGCCTCAGGCGTTCAGGCAACGGCAAGTCGGGCGTTGGCCGCAGCGCCCCCTTGAAGTCCAGCTGCGCGTCGTCCGGGAAGTACTTCCCGATCGTCGAGGCATGTGGCAGCCGCCCCTGGCGCCAGTTGTCGAGTTCGCGCGCCATGGATGCGTAAACATCGGTTTCCTTCTTGGCGTCGTCTATCCGTTGCTGGCGCACTTGCGCCGCTAGGCCGCCGAGTCCTACCCTCGCCTGCTCCATCGGCGCGCCGAGCAGGTCGCGCAACCAGTCGACTACCTGAGCGACCGGCATGACAAGCCAGCGCACGCCATCGCGCACGCGTTCGGCGGGCATGAACCAGAAACGACCACCGGGCATCCCCGTGTCGAGCCGTTCGTGTAATGCCCAGAATGCGAGCCTGCGGCCCAAGGCGGGCGCATACGAGTGGCTTGACAGGTGCCACAGGATCTGGCGCCTGTCGGCATTGAAGCTCCAGGTATTGAGCTCAACCGTCTTGTCGAAGTTCGCCCACTCAAGGATGTTGTGCATGGCGTCGGCGCGCGCCATGTCGTCCAGCCCGAGCGCGGCGAATATGTCCCCAAGCAGGCCCTCGACGCGCTCCAGGTGGTCCGCGAGCGGTTTCTCCAGCTTGGGCAGCTTGTTCTTGTCTTTTTGGTCGAACTTCAAGCCGAAGCTTTGGTGAACTTCAAGTAACAATTCTTCGAATGTAGGGATCGTGGCCATGTTAGATAAGCATGAATTTTGTATGGGACCGCCATGATCGCGCGGTCCCGGCGTCCCGTCACTGAAACTTCGCAGCCTCCCCCTCCCGTTTAACCGGCCATGGGATGTCGAGAGGGGGGGGCCCGAACTTTCTTTTTGTTTTGGCAATACGGTTGGCACGATACACCTTCTTTTCACTCCAGGAGTATTTCATGGTCCTTGATCAANNCGCCTCCCAGCCGGCTGACCAGTTGGTCATCAACTGGCACATCACCGAAGCCTGCAATTACGGCTGTAAATACTGCTACGCCAAGTGGGCGAGGCCGGATCGCCAACGGGAACTCGTCCACGATCCCGTCCGCACAAGGGAGCTGCTCGACCGCCTCTACGCGTTTTTCCATCCCGACAACGACGGCAATCCGTTGCGGCAGCATATGGACTGGAGCTCGGTGCGCTTGAACCTTGCGGGCGGCGAGCCCTTGCTCTATACAAGGCGGGTACTCGAGATACTCCCGGTCGCGCGCGGCATCGGCTTCGATGTCTCCTTGATCACGAACGGCAGCCGACTGGATCCCGGGATCATGGCCTCGATGGCGCCTTCCATCAGCCTGCTGGGCCTGAGCGTCGACTCGCCGATCGCGCGGAACAACCAGGAGATCGGGAGAATCGACCGCCGTGGCCACCAACTCGACATTGCCCGCCTCGCCGAGGCCGTGGACGAAGGCCGGCGCCGAAATCCCTTGTTGAGGGTGAAAGTCAACACCGTCGTCAACAAGGTCAACCAGTCGGACGACATGACAGGCGTAATCCAGCGCCTGCGCCCGGAAAAGTGGAAGGTCTTGCGCATGCTCCCGGTGATCGACGACCGCCTGGCGGTGTCCCAGCAGGTATTCGACGACTTCGTTAGGCGCCACGCGCACCTCGCGGCGATTCGCCACGTGGAAGACAACCAGGACATGACGGAGTCCTACCTGATGGTCGGCCCGATGGGGCGCTTCTTCCAGAACGCCCCGGGCACCTCCGTCATCGGCTACCGCTATAGCCAGCCGATCCTGGACGCCGGGGCGCCGGCGGCATTCGCATGCGTGCGCTTCTCCGCGCCCAAGTTTCTCTTCCGCTATATGGCGCCAGCCCAGGCGACGGAATGACTCGTCCCCCGGCGATCGTCGCGCATTCGTCCTCCGTTTATCGCCAGTCGGGTGCGGTCGAACCTGCAGACTCCGCCATCGCGCCAACGCGGTCCGCAACGAAAGCCCGACAGCCTTCGAAACTTTGCAACACTACGGATTACCAGTATGATCGAACTCACTCTTGCCCAGGAGCACCTTTGAAACCAAATGACATGCGCATCGCCCTGCTGATCGATTGCGACAACGTGAGCAGCAACGCAGTGGAGGGCGTTCTCGCCGAGCTCGCCAAGCATGGCACGGTCAACGTGCGGCACGCCCACGGCGACTGGAAAAGTAACTACCTGAACGGCTGGGTCGAGAAGCTACATGCCAACGCCATTCGTCCTCTGCAACAGTTCGCGTACACGAGCGGGAAGAACGCCACGGACGCGGCGATGATCATCGACGCGATGGACCTGTTGTACAGTAAAAATGTTGACGGGTTCGCGTTGATGACGAGCGACAGTGATTTCACGCCGCTCGTCATGCGAATCCTGGAAAGCGGCTTGCCAGTGTTTGGATTTGGGGAGAGGAAAACCCCATCCGCGTTCGTGCACGCTTGTTCGCAATTCATCTACATCGAAAACCTTGTATCGGCGCCTGAGACCAAAGCCGACCGATCGCTGTCCTCCGCCCCGGTAGCCGACCGCTCGCTCATCGAGGACCCAGCGCTGACGCAACTTTTGAGCAACGCGGTCGACCAAGTGTCCGAGATCGACGGATGGTCACACCTGAGCAAGGTGGGGAAATACATTTCCAACACCAGTTCCTTTTCGCCGATCAACTATGGCTACAAAAAACTGGGCGAGGTGCTCCGTGTGAGTGGAATGTTCGATATCGAGATGCGAAGCGATAACACCGCGATGTACGTCAAGCCGCGCTCATTGGGTCCGGCGCTCGAGACGGTCAGGCCTGCTCAGAAACGTTAGTGCCGCCACTGCGCTGGTGCCTGCATCATCGCGTGCCGGCATCGCTGTCGATGCACTGAGCTTCTGAAAACCACGGGTTTCAGCCACGTAGGACTATTCGCGCTTTCGCCGGCGGCGAACCTTTAAAGAGCTCATTGTTAGCAGAACGAGCCTCTGGGCGAGCATCGCACTTGAGGAGGTTGAAGCTAATATCGTGAGCGGGCCGCTGTCATTGCGGTTAGGCTCTAATGGACCATTTTGATTGCGAATTCAACCGGTCACCGCTAAAGGGTTGCTGTCAAGGGAATCAAAAATCTCGGAGCCACTTCGAAAGCGGCCAGGTTCCAAAAACGCGCCTGCAATATCTTGCGCTACGGCAATGGCTGTGCTAATATTCTGTCGTCGCTTCGCGGCATTTTTGTTCAAGATTCATATCCCGGTTCGCAAGACACGATTTTGTCGTCTATAGCCGTATCATCCCAGTTCAAGCTCCAAGCGAACTTCGGTTGCTCAAGCAAACTCCTTTCGCGTCTGCAAGCCATAACTTTGCAGTCTACGGTTGCGCCTCGATACCCGGCCCAGAATCATGGACCGGGTTTGATTTGACGCCGAGCTTCAAACCCGTGCGTCTCGCACATTCTTAAATCACCTTTCGTTTTAGGCTTCGGACCTGTTGCCCAGGCTTTCGCCTGTTCGTCTGCGTGCATTGTGTCTGCATCTCCCCTCCCCTCGATCACTGCCGATGTTCCGTTAGAACGCCTGCAGATTCCTTTACTCCTGTCTGAATCAGGTCCGTGACGGCTCCACGGCTTAGTTCGCTCGAGCATGTGCAAGTTTTACCCGCGTGCAGCCGGGCGAAGTGGATACGTCCGCTTCTTGTTGCGCAGAGCTGTGTACCCGTTTTGCTTCACAAACCTATGCAGACATTTACTCGAGGAGGCACCAATGACGCACGCACCAACTGAGCTACAGAATGTGGCAGTTACCTTTCCGGATGCGCACCAGTTACAGATCCGTTCAAAAGCGGCAAAGTGGACAATGGATCCTGATGACGTCGCCCAAGAGGCGAGACTGATTATTCTGGAAAAGGGCGATGCGTTTGATCCGGCGCGAGGCTCATTCTGCGCGTTTGTATTCGGCCATTTGGAAAAGAGAATGCTCCGGCAACTCGGAGCGCACCGATTCGCAATCTCACTCGACAGCGAAAACATCAGCGGTCAAGAAATGCGGGAGTTTGTCGAATCGCTGCCCACTACACCTGAAGACAATGACCTGGAAGGCCAAATTCCAACAGCCGCGCCAGGCGCGGCAAAAATCCTAAGCATCGCAGGGTTTGCAAGCGGAAAGTCGGCCGCCGATCTTGCCCCGCATCTGGGGAACGTAACTCCCCGCCGAGTCAGGCAAATATTTCAGAAGTTGCGAGAAGACCAAACGGGTCTGAACCAATTTGAGCTGTGCTTTGACGAAGGATTCTAATCGTGGCAAAAACTAGCAAACAGTATGGAGTAAAGCGCGCTGAGCCGGGCGCGGTCGTCGCATTACGGTCCGCCTGGGCCCGCCACTTGGGTCCAGTCCCAGCCCTTTGGCTTTGCCAGGCGCTGTTCACCCAGAACCTCAAGGGTGACGGCGAATGGTGGTACAAAAACCGCTGCGCGCAATACGACGAGGCCGGCCGAATGCTGCCTCCGAAAAGCAGGTCCGAGCAGAGCTTTGAATACGAGACAGGTCTATCTAGATCCCAACAGCAAAAAGCGCGCCTAATCCTTATAGCTCTGGGAATCCTCCTTGAAAAGTACCAAGGCATCCCAAGGCGCTTGTTCTACCTTATTGATACAAAGCGACTGACTCAGCTTTCAAAGGAGTGGGAGGCCGATACTGCATGCACCGTCGGGCTGACTGTCCCGAAGATTACCACCATCCTGACGGTAGAATCGGCCCGTACGGAAGGCCAGGTTGCACAGGCTAGTACAGAGACTTTGCAGAGACCTGATTTAGAAAGTAGCAGTAGAAGTGCGGCCGTCAGAAAACACTTAGGTTTTGCCGATCACCCCAAGGTCGGCTCTGACAGCAACGTTCGGAAATCTTATGTGGGAGGCATTCTCTGTTGGAAAGCAGAGGATCGCGAGGCCGCAATCAGCTTAATTGCGAAATATGGCGATCAGAAAATTGCTGATGCGGTCAAGAAAATCGAAGACAGTGCACGGCGCCCATTCCCATCGCTGGTTGAAAAGGAGCTATGCCGCCCTAAAACCAGCAATGAAGTTGAGATGACCAGAGCACGTATGGAAAAATACGTTGATACGAATGAAATGGAAACAAGGGAACTACGAGAAGTGCAAAAAACGATAGACGCCCTTTCAAACGGTCGGCGCGAGGAGCTCAAGTGCATTTTCCTTGCCGGGAACGTCGCCATGCGCCCCAAATCGCTGGGTCACCCCGCGGGCAAGATGATCGATCTCGCAGAGGGGTTACTGTTCAAAAGGTGGCTGGAAGCCCGTTTTAGAAATGGCGCTGCCCGAGGCTAAAGGCATACCGACGGCCAGCGCTCTACTTGCTCGGTGATCGACACTCATGGCATGCATTCTTGAGTGCCGGCCGGGTAGAGAGCTCATCGGGCTCCTGAAAATCTAACGGCGGGTACGGGCNNGGCTAAGACGAGCTTGGTCCCATTTTCCTCGGACGTCCACGAACGCGCCGAACGGTCGCCTCATCCGAAACAGCCGATGGCTGACGATTTGGGGTTGATGGTTCTTGTAGCTTGCCGGCGATCCAATGTTCAAGGTCGGCACGTCGGTAACGTACCGATGCACCAATGCGAAGGTACGGAATGCCAACGGAGTCGTAGGAAATCCGATCGCGCCTGAGGAAGTGTGTGCTCATGCTTAGTAGTTGTGCTGCCTCTTTTTCGTTAAGCAGCAGTTTACCTTCGTTGTGCATTGGGGCCGTCCAAAAAAAGTTGTCGTACTTCATATCGGCAGGGGCGGAAGTCCTGCGTTCAACAGGCCTGCGTGCATTCCACGGGACTGGGCGCCTTAACTGCCGCGAAACGGTCTGCACAAGCGGCGTCATGACGAGGCTAACCAAGGAATGACCACTCACTGGGGAAAGGACGGACCAACGACATCTGCACAAAAGCAGCATCGTCAGCGGCGTCAGGCCGAGCGCCACGCTTTAGCGTATTCATCAGCCTGCGTTCGCCGCGCCTTTACCCCGCGCTGCGGCGATCAGGCCACTGCACCGAACGACAGCTAGACACCGCCCACAGCACCCTAAGGGTCGAGAAGCACCACCACACCGATCGCCGCGCATACCAAATGCGCGCCCTGGTGGCGCGGCTCGACCTGATTCGCTCCCTGAGTTCCGGCCCCCCAGGTGATCACCCATAGTCCCGCGAGACTCATTCCGCCGCATTCCCTTCGTTAAGCAGCAGCCCTTCGTTGATCGCGATAGGCGGAAGCGGCGCCCGCGAACTCGACTTGCATCGCGGTGGACCGCACTTAAGATCGATCTAGCCCCACGAAGGCCTACTCAACAAACAACACAGGAACAAGCCAAATGAAAAACAGGACAATCACGAACCAAACAATCTTCACCACGAACTGGGCAGCGACCGACCGACGCTCCGTGAAGGCAAGCCTTGCCGGCAGAGGCGACTGCCGAGTGTTGTGGTGGAAAATTAATCAGCGTATCCACCAGTTGTTGCGCCCAGTCGCAACCTCAGAAGAAATTATGTTTTCCTTCCACTCGCGTCACCATGCAATCTCGTTCTTCTTTTTGCAATTCGAGGCTGACGTAAAGAAAGTGGCCGTCGTCATTCGGTCCGACGGCTTGGGTGCGGGCATTCGGTGCGCAGCTTCCCCCATCGGCGAGAACACGGCCGTTTGACCGGCGCACTTCCTGCTAGGTTGCCTGCGGTCGCACCACACCACCGCAAATTTCAGAATAACGGATTCATAGAAAGCCCAAATTGAAAGAATTATTCGAACACATTAAGCGCATCGCGATCGCAGACACCCGTCTTTTCTTTGAGCCTTATGTCACTGTATATCGCTTTATTCGCTCGCTGACCAAGGCCACATCCGGATGGATTAAGCGAAAACTTCGCAAACATAACAAGGTCGACGACCAATAGCGACAGACGTCATTGCGCGGATGGACTGCATGTAGCGAACCCTACTGTGGACCGATACCGCGCAGCTCATACGTCCAGGTTGAGCACGGCGCCAAATACTGGGGTCGTGTTCGCCTGCTGAGTTACCGGACGCTTGCTCCATTCAAAACGGGTGCTCTAATGAAAGAGTAACCATCTCCACGGACTATTAAATGAGCTTTGAATTCAACCAGTACGACACCTTTCTCAACGATTTGCCCAACCCCTTTCGCTTCGAGAACATCTTCCTCGCCATAAGTGCGGCTGTGACCCTTGTCGCCGGCATTGTAATCGTCGCCCAAGCCAAAGAGCTCCTTAGAATTCACCAAGATAAGCCTGCTCTGGTAGCGGTCGGTATGGCGATCGTTATACTTGGCCTTGCTACCAAGGTGCTCATTCAGGTGCTGTCTCAGCTGCGCTTTTACCTCGGCCGCAAGTTCCCACACGGCTTGGCCGGTGAGCTAGCAGTGACCGATACCGGCATAGGCAGAGGCGGCGAAGAAATCATGGAAATGCTGCGCCATCGCGCAATTGATTTTCCGGAACCCAAGGGCGCACTGAACGGTGTGCTCTATTCGCTTATAAAGGACCTGCTAACGTCGCCAGCCGAGTTGCAGGCCGCCGCAGTCCAGCATTTTCACTCGCTGATCGCAATGGGCTCCCTGCTCGCGTCACTGCTTGTTTCGTACGTGCTCTTCGCTGGCAGCCCATCTGAGGGAGCAGCGTCCTGGCTGTACCTGCCGATGAGCGGTCTTTCTCTCATGACGCCATTCATCCAGCCCGACCGTCTAAACCTCAACGACAGCGGCAGCGCCGAATGTGCGAAAACCGGAGACAGGGCTTTGTTGAATTTTATTGGTCTGATTGCTTTCTCGATCATGGCACCCGTCTTGATTCCACGATTCGCGCCGCACCTGTCGATCTCCCCGATGTGGATACCGCCGGCCGTGCTGTTGACGGGTTCGATCATCACTTGCGCGCTGTTCTTTGCCGCGATCGTTTGCGACCTCGACAGCGCACCCGAAACGACAGTGTCCTGCGAACAAACCACGGTCGCGATGAATTGCCCTCCCGCGCAGCTGTGGAGCGAGATCGACCGGGACTTCCAACGCTCCTGGGAACATGGCATTCCGAACCGGGCATATGCGAATGTGCCGCCAGAAGTTGCGTCCGGCGAACGCGGTTCATTCGGAGGTATTGTGCTGGAGGAGACTCAGCCGGTTCCGACGAGCGCTAGGCGGTGTTCGACCTGGACGGAAGCGTTCCAGACGCCCTGCCATCGTTTCCTCCTGCTTCTCGGCGCCTGGGGCGTTACGATGGCGGCTGCATGTGCGTTCACTGCGACCAGATTCGCTGAACAGCTTGCGAATATGTCGCGCCTGGAAATAACCAGTTCGATCTTCATCGTCATGGCGTTCGGAATGGTAACGACGCTAAGCTTCCGGATCGGGCATTTGTTGTGGGCACGCATGCACTTCAAGTCGCGTATTTTCTGGATCGAAACTTCGGGCGTTTTCCAGACGTCGCGGATCAGTGTCGGCAACACAGTCCGCGGACATGCGCAGTCCAGCTCCACGCTGACGCGCGTGGAGGATGCGACGCTGCGTGTCTGGGTGGCTGATCTCAACTCGGTCACGTTCGGAAAGGACGGGAAGCGGAGCATCATCGGTATGGCGCCTGCAGACAGCGTTGCCGGGTCAATCGCAGACAGGCTCGTTGCCTTTGCAGCAAACCAAAGCGCTGTCGCTACCCCAACGGCTGATCGAGATCTCGCGCGAGCGTCTTCTATTGGTCGCCTCGACGCTGCGGTGCATGCGGGAACAATCGCTCTCGAAGGACGGGCCCCGTTACCGCTAAGGAACGGAGCCGATGGCATGGCGGTCCCAGTGGACTCGCAGCAAGCCGGCGCACAACTTCACAGGTAAGGTCTGTGTACTCTTCAGGAGCGTCAGCCTGCATTGCAAGTCACCAGCATTAGTGGCAGCAGGCTGATTTTCATTTATTTACCTCATTTGCTTGGCGCTTTGTAGAACGAGAGTGACTTCGGATCTTCGCCCAAATAACACGACCTGTCTGCAAGGAGTTCTTCGAGCGATTGTTGACTCGTAATACGTGCCTTTCTCTCCGTGACAATCTTCATCGCTTCATGCAGCAGGTCCGGCCAAATCAACGGCATATAAAACCCGACCACCCAAGCCCTAAGACTATATATATCGCGCTCGCCCTCTGCGCTGAAAGCAATGACTGACGAATTGAAAACGATGGCGTCATCGTTAGGGATAAATGTGTGATGCCGAAGCGGATGCCAATAGTACATCCATGTGAACAGGTCCACGAGGTGCCAGCGGCTGGGGAACGCCACAGACAAATCGCGTGCCGAAAACTCGAAATCTACGCACCGCGGCCCAATCTTCTTCTTCGTTCCGTAGGAAAAAGATTCGCTTAACAATCCCCAACAAAAAGGATACGAATCTGTTCGCACCATGGGGCTATGATTTTTGAACAGGGCCAAGGCAGCATTGTCGACAATCGTGTTTTCATTACAGTCCATCTACTTCTCCTCTGGTTTACAACAAAAAATCGTTTAATAGGGTTTCAGCCGTGGCCCGCAGCGCGAGCGGGATTTCGCGTTCCGGTGTCATCCACTCCACACCGTTGCGACGCGAATTCTTCGACCACAACATATGAATCTCTTTTTCAGACACGGTTAGGCCAAGGACGGTCATCGTGTTCCGAATTAATTGGCAGTCGTTCACTCGCTCGACGGGGACCGCTGGCAATCCGACAATCTCAAGAAGTCGAAGCGCTTTCTGAATCGTCTCAAAACCTTGATCGTTCGCTTGGTCGCGCCCGCCAGCTTTGAACGAGCCGATATAAGCGCTCGTGACGGCCTGCCGGTTGTGTCCCAACGCTTGCGCCACCTTCACCTTCACGACACTCCGGTCGTCACCATTCAACTGTCCTGCGTCGCCCCCCATCGTGGGCGGCATTAGTCCAAGTAATAACGATTGGTTCTCGGCGAACTGCGCTCGCAACCCGTGCCCCGTCACGCCAGCATCGGCTTTGGTGAAGCCGAGCGACGTCATCAAATTTTCGTATCGTCGAATGTTCTGCTCTAGGGTGACGGCCTTACCTGCTTCCGAGTACTCCCACCCGAGTGGCTTATTTTTGGGGACACGTTGCTTGACGTAATCCAGAAGCGCGCGCTGTGCACTCGACGTGATCGGAATATTTCGCCAGCGCCCGCCTTTGCCCATTCCTGGGAATATCTGTAAATACTGGCCAAAGTCCTGGGCATGCGGATTGCATTTCAAAACCTCTTCGCGCCGCAGTCCGAAGCCCAGTTCCAGGCGCAGCATCAGGCCGAGGCGTTGATCACGTGCGTCGACCTCATGAAATTTCGCTACCAGGTCAATACGGTGGCCGGACCACGACTTCGTTGTTTGCGCGGCCGTCTTGACCTTCAAAAGCTGTGGGTCTACGTCCGGCAGATACTTCTGCACTGCGCCTACCATCCCTGACTTGCCAAGCATCGCGCAGAACACCCGCAGCCGGGAAAGCTCATTTTGAATGGTCTTGATTTTCTTGTGTTTGCAGTACCACCAGTGCTTGACCAGTATGTCGATATGCCGTTCGCCCAAGTTCTTCGGATCCTGGATCTTGTAGCCGAGCTCATGCAGCAGCCGGATTGCTGCATTGACGACTTCCTTCGTCAGTGTCTGGGTTCGTTCGGACGCCACCTTGCCGTTCGCCCGGCGGGTGCCGGTCGACTCCATAATCGCGTTCACTTTTTGCACAAACATTTAGCTCTCCAAGAAACCATCCATGCTTCTTATCGTCGGCGGCGGAAGCGTTGGCATCTCGATGCGGCGGGGGTAAGGCGCCCGTCGTAAATAAACCGATTTCGCATCCGTGAGCCTTACTGCCAATCACGAATGCGCCGATCCCTCGCGGTAATCGGTCTCTCTTCCGAGGAAGAAAACTGAACGTTAAGCGGTTTCTTGCTGCGCATTCCCGGAGCAAGTCCGGGCGTGAGGATGCGCGCCTCCAATTGGCGGGGGAACCAGTGGGAGCTGGCGTGATGATCCATAGGTACCGTGCTAAACAGCACATGCGGCCTAAGGGGTGACTAACCCGATCACGATGTTTTCAGTGTTGATAGTGGAGATGAACATCGCTCCTCATTGCGAAGGACCGATGTTGAGATGGCGGGCGACGGGCCAAATACGTCCACGGCGCGGCTAGGGATTTCGATCTGTGATCGAGTTTTCCCTGCCGTTAGCTTAGAACGTCAATGAAGACACGCTTTCGGGATCACTCTGTACCTGCCTGTAGAGCCTCGAGATGAGGCGTGGCCAGGTAAGAGCTGACTTGCAGATGAAGAATGGATGCACGCTATTACAAGAATAACGAGCCGGTGCCAAAGAATGGCTTCTTAAAAGCTGTTCTCTCTAAGGACAGAACAACTTGTTGGTAGTTGGAACAATGCCGGAGACCGACTTTGAACACTTTATCGAAGCGTGACAAACATGTCAAGGGGCAACTTTCGCCAGCGGGCGGTCTGGATTTCCGCGGACAGTGATAGGTAGTGACGGCTAAGTTTCGAACCCGAAAATCCGACACTGACGGAATTCAAGTTGCGATTGCCACGCGGTGTCGCAAAGCTGAACCTAACTTGCGCACGCGGCCTTGCGCGTTACCTTTGCATCTTTAACTCACACCTGGAGCCCCATAAATGGAAAACCTTTCGATCGCAATTGACGGCGGCCATTCAATGTTCAAAGTACGTGCAGCCTCATTGGCATCGCCTGACGAGCGATTCTCGTTTCAGATACCAACCGTCGTGATGCCTGCAATCGTTCTCACGAACGAGCAGACTCGACAGAAAGCGGAACTTGAAACCGTAGAGCTGGACGGTCGCAAATACTTCTTTGGCGAGACGGCGCTGCGACAAGGTCGGCTTGAGGTCTACACGGGCCAAAACGCTGACTGGATCGAGAGCCCACAGCACGACGCGCTTGTGCTTGGCGCATGGCGCAAGGTGATGCAATCGTTCGGCAATCGATCCGCACGCGTGCACTTGGTGATGGGACTTCCGGCAAAATTCGTCGGTGCGCAGCGCGAGACTCTTCGCAAACGTGTTCTAGCTCTGCTCACACCGCGACTCGTGCCTGGTCAGACACTTAGAGTATTGGTACAAAGCCAAGCCGACGCGCCCCTGCAGTGGCTGTCGATTTGCAAGGACGGTTCGCGTGACCCTCATCGCGATCTCGACAATGAGGCATGGGGAGTAATCGAGATCGGGCACTATACGACCGACTTCGCCCTCTCCGATCGAGGTGCGATGATGGAATACGCTTCCGTATCC
>CXWL01137801.1_pt1 | contig 13808 bp, 4 predicted proteins | sample 590931 | NCBI WGS metagenome assembly CXWL01 (sample SAMEA3498368, study PRJEB10139) | groundwater metagenome | biome: water well; material: biofilm material | place: Germany | collected 2015-04-27 | reverse complement strand
TATTTGTAGCCATTTTTCCTAAATTTTTTGCAAAGGTAGTATTTAATTCTTTATTGCAAAGCGGTTTATTGAAAATTATTGAACAACCGTTTTTACGATACGGAAACCATAAAATTCGTGTGTTTTTTCTGGAGCTGTTGAAATTCTATTTGCTGGTCTGGCATAATTTGGTTGACTATCCCAAGAACCACCTCTTACACATTTTTTTTCTCCACTTTCTGGTCCTTTTGGATTTTTACCATTTTCAATTTTATAGTAATCTTTGTTATACCAATCCCAACACCATTCCCAAACGTTTCCAGTCATATCATATAAGCCTAACTCATTTTGTAATTTACTACCCACAACATGAGGTTTACCATTACTATTTCCTTTATGCCAAGCGATTTCGTCTAAAGTATTACTTCCAGAATATTTGAATCCTTTAGTTAATTTTCCGCCTTTTGCTGCATATTCCCATTCTGCTTCAGTTGGTAATCTGTAACCATTAGCCGTAAAATCACAAGCATAAAATGGACCGTTCATTGTGTAAGCTTGAGTTAATCCTTCTTTTTTGCTTAACCAGTTGCAATATGAAATAGCTTCTTCCCAAGTGATATTATTCATTGGTAATTTATCATTCCAACCCCATTTTGGAGCTTTTGGCATTTTAAGTTTTTTAGCTTTAGCATATTGTTTCCATTCCCAAACAGTCACTTCAAATTTGCTGATTTCGAAAGAGTTTATTGTAACTTCATGTTTTTTTTGTTCATCTAGATCTGCTGTTCCATCTGAGTCATTTGAACCCATTGAGAAATTTCCGCCCTCTACTTTAACCATTGTAAAAGGTAATGTTGTAAACGATAAAAGTGTGATTGTAATTAGTAGGATTGCAGTTAATGAAATTGTTATATTTTTCATGATTTTTTAGTTAAATGTTAAATTTGGGTCATTTTTCTGGGGCAAATATATGATTAGACACAAAGAAAACAACAAAAAAACAGATGAATTTTCATTAAAATCGATGAAATGCAGTTTATTTGAAAACTTTAGGTGTATTTGAGTAGCTAATATTGCGAATTGTTTAAATTTTGACGATTTTAAACTCGTGTTTTAATGGATTTGACAATAAAACAATATCATTTATAAATTCTTTTGAATAAAATTCGCTAAAATTGCTTTTTCGCTCTTGTAAGCTTCCGTTAGTAAACAATTGATTCTGAATAGTTGTAATTTGTTCCAGTTTGTTAGAATGCATTCTTTTTTCCGCTTTTAGTAAGCGTTTTTCCAGATTTTCTAATCCTTTTACCTGTTTTGCTTCTTGAGCTTTAACTGCACCCATAAATGATTTATCAGTTCTCATGGCAATTTTTAGTAATTCTGAAAATTGTTTGTTTAAAGTTTCTTTTTGTTCCGAAAAATCAATTTTGAAGTTAGATAATTCTTTGATTTTTTGATCAATTAATTCTTGTTGAGGTAAAAATAATTCTGACCAAGTTAAGTTGAGTCTTTCTATTTTCTCTATTTGTTTTTCCGTTGCAATGACAAATGAGTTTCGTACTATTAATATAGGAAAAGTAATATTTTGAGCATCGAAGTTACTTTTCAATTCTAACCAATAGGCAATTTCGCCAGCACCACCAATATAGGCTAAGTTGGGTAAAATGACTTCTTGATACAAAGGTCTTAATATCACGTTTGGACTAAATTTTTCTGGAGAATTTTTAAGTAATTCTAAAATTTCAGTTTCAGAAAATTCAATCTTCGTATTGTTAATTTTATAAATGTTGTCTTCAAAAACAATTCGTTCACGCAAATTGTCTTCAATATAAAACAAATTGATTTCTCTCGGATTAACTTGAATGGTATATTCTTTTAATTGTTGAATCGTTTTCGAAACTTCAACAAAAGAATTCTGATGGAGCAATTCGTCTTTAATATAAGGTGTAAAAAGCGTTTTTAAGTTTCTGTCATCACCATCTACAATCACCAAACCTTCATTTGAAAATAATTCATTAGCTAAAAAACGAGTCGCATCCGCTAAATTGGTGTTTTCTAAATAGGATTTTTTGAATACTTCTTTTAGATATTCTGCATTTGAACCAATTCCAATTGTTTTTGAAAATTCTTCAAAGACTTCGTTTAAACCTTCAGTTGATAAGCGTCCAACAGGTCCGAAACTATCTTTTTCCCATTTGATTTTTTTGTCATTCAAATTGAAATGATTGATTTCTTCAAAATCATGATCTTCGGTTGCCATCCAATAAACAGGTACAAAATTATACTCGGAATATTTTGCTTTTAATTGTTTGCATAAATTGATGGTTGAAGCAATTTTATAAATAAAATAAGCCGGACCTGTGAATAAATTCAATTGATGGCCTGTAGTAAGCGTAAAGGTTTTCTCCGATTTTAATAGCTCAATATTAACTTGAGTTAGTTCTGAAATTGGAAAGTTTGCAAGCTGATTTTTTAAAGTTTCAACTAAGGTAATTCGGTTTTCTAAACTGTAGTTTTTTCTTTTTTCATCAATTTGAGCTGAAAAATTTTCTAAAGTTGGAAAACGATGGTATAAGGATTGTATTTCAGGTTTTTCATCTAAATAATCTACAATTAGTTTAGAAAAATAACCCGATTTTTGATACGTAATACAATCTGTTGGCATAGTTTTTTTTGTAAAAATAATTAAAAATCAGTCGCCGTATTATTTTTTATTATCTTTTTAACGAAAAATGTCCTTTGTATTCTTTTCCATTTTCTCTAGTTACTACAAACCAATAATCTGTAGAAGGAACATCTTTGCCTAAATATTTTCCGTCCCAACCTATAGAATTCGTTCCCAAATGTTTTAGTAATTTCCCATATCTGTCAAATATTTTAACTGTCAAATTTGGTTCGTTTTCAGAGAAATTTATTTTCCAATAATCATTATAATCATCACCGTTAGGTGTGAAAAAATTCGGATGCATTAATAGATACAATTCATCAGAAACCATTCCACAGCCATTTTTATCTCTAACAAAAACTGTGTATTCACCAGCTTCTAAATTATTGAATACATTGCTGTCTTGAAAATTAATTCCGTTAAGCGAATATTCGTAATCGCCTTGACTATTATTGTTTAGTAATACGGTAATAGTATTGTTATTATCTGTCCAATCCGAACTAATAATTTCTTGAATAGTAGCGATGTTAGAAATTACAACCGTAAAGTTTTTAGTTGATGTACAAATTATTGAGCCATGATTTTCGGTAACAATAACCGAATAATTTCCAGGTTGTGTAATGGTAATTTGTTGCGTAGTTTCTCCAGTTGACCAAGTGTACGAATCGTAATTGTTTCCTCCATTTAAAGTGATGTTTTTTCCTTCACATAAAGGTTCAATATCATTTATTGGGATAATTGGCTTTGAGACTAATTTAAGTGTTAGGGTTACGATTTGAAAGCAGGTGTTTGGAGAATCAATTCGAACATAGAATGTATTTGTACCTAATACTAAATTGTAATTGGCAAAATTGTTTATTTGTCCATTCTGATTTAAAGCATTGTTATAGCTGTTGTAATAACTAAAAGTATTTCCACTTGATGAAATTAAATTAGAGTTATAATTATTCAAATTACTAATTTCAATATTGTCGTTTAAATTGTCACAAATAATTTCTGAGTAATTAGTAGCGTTTAATGTATTAATTAAGCTAATTGTCACCGCTAAACGATTTACACTTTCACAGCCATTAATTGTTTGTGTCGCGTAATAAGTTGAATTATTTGTTAATATGGTGGAATTAGCTAATGGAGTAGTGCTTGAAGCTGAATTGTACCAAATAATATTGTTTCCAGTTGCTATAATATCAGCTATTGTTGCATTTGCTGTCGAGCAAAAACTTTGATTCGCATTTCCAGTAGGAGCAGGTGTGTTTTGAATTTGAACTAAAACAGGAACACGATTACTTTCACAACCGTTGATAGTTTGAGAAGCATAATAAGTTGTTCCGTTAACTAATACTGTTAAGTTTGATAATAAGTTACCATTTGTAGTGGCATCATACCATTTTATGTTTTGTCCAGTGATAGTGATATCATTAATAGTTGCATTTTGTTGAATACAAAATATTTGTGGTGAAGTAAGAGTTGGTGAACTTGTGAAATCTGTAAACGGTATAATAATCACAATAGCTTCTGAAGAGATACAACCTAATGCATTTTTAATTTTTAAATGATATGTAGTAGGTGGTAAATTTGTCAAAATTGGATTTATTGACCAAGTAATTCCGTTATCAAAGCTATATTCACTTGCTAATGTTGAAATAGATATTGTACCATTGCTGTTATTACAATCAGGTTGAATAATATTAAAAAGTGGTGCCAAAGGATAATCTGTTGGTGCGTTAATAGTTGCCGAAACAGATGATGATTCGCAATTTGAGCTGTTTTTTACTTTAATTAGATATGTACCAGCACCTAGTAACCCAGAATTTGGGTTTGATGTATAAGTAACTCCATTATCAAAACTATATTCAAAAGCCGAGCTTGTTATATTTATAGTTCCAAATGGATTTACACAAGTTGTAGGTTGTGTAACAACAAAAATTGGATTTGTTGGTGAATTTGGAGGTGAGTTTATAACTGCAGTTGTAGCTAAAGATACACATCCAGAAGCACTTCCTTTTACAACTACTTGATAAGTACCAGATGTAAGTGGGGCAGAAGTATTACTACTACTCCATGTCACACCATTATCAAAACTATAAAGTCCAGCGCTACTAGTAACCGTAATAGTACCTGTTAATGTAGTACAGTTTGTAGGATGAGTTATATTTATAGTTGGTGCATTTGGAATTACCTGAGGTGTATTAATTGTAACTGAATTTGAAGTTGATAAACATCCTGTTGCATCTTTTACTTTGATTAAATAATTTCCTGGAGTAAAACCACTTTGAGTATTTGAAGTTGAAAAAGTAGCACCATTGTCAAAACTATAAAATGCTGAATTTGAAGTTATTGTTATGGTTCCAGTTGTATTTGAACAATCGGGTTGCAACACTGAGTAATTAGGTGTTGGAAGGTTAGATGAAGTTGTAATTGTGGCTATACTTGCTGCAGAAATACACCCTGATATGTTTTTTATTTTTACGTTATAACTTCCTGGTAATAAATTTGATTTGGTATTTGACGATACAAAAGTAACACCATTATCAAAACTATAGTAAGCGGCTGTTGTAGTTATAGTTATAGAACCATAAAGATTACTACAGCCTGGATTGTTAACAGTAAAAGTTGGAGCTGCTATAGTCATACCGGAATTTAGTGTTGCAATTGTTGCAACAGATGCACATTGTCCAGTGTTATTTCTGATTTTTATATAATAAGTTCCGGCAGCTAAATTTATTTTTGAAGGATTTGTTGTCCATGTAACTCCATCGTTAAAACTATATTCTGACGCAGAAGTTGTTACTGTAATACTTCCATCTGTTGTGCCACAAGAACTTGGTTGTGTTATTGTTACAGAAGGTGCATTTGGTAAATTAGGAGAAGAATAAATATAGGTATATGCACTTGAAGATTCGCACCCTAATGAATTTTTTGTTTTTACATTATAAGATCCAGAAGGTAAATTTGTTTTTGTAGCACTTGTTGTCCAAGTTACCCCATTATCAAAACTAAATTGTGTTGCAGGAGAATTTACGATGATAGTTCCTGAAGGAATATCACAAGTTGGTTGAATTGAAGTAATATATGGTGCCGGAATGTAAAAGTTATTTACATAAGTATATTGGCTTTGTGACATACAACCTAAATTGTTTTTTATTTTAATATTATAACTTCCAGCAATAGGATTTAATAATACAGGATTAGTTGTCCAAGTAATTCCATCATCAAAACTATAAAAATCGGCAGATGATAAAATTGAAATATTACCACCATTACCACAAGTAGGTTGTAAAACAGTAACAAGTGGGTTTGGCAAATAGTAATTATGAATAGTAACACTCATCCCGTATGGAGATGAAACACAGCCCTGACTGTTTTTTATCACAACATAATAATACCCGGTAGTTAAATTTGATAAAACAGGATTTGTAGACCATGTGCTACCATTATCAAAACTATATTGAGAAGCAGGAGTAGCAATAGTTATACTTCCATTATTTCCACATGTCGGCTGAACAATAGTAATATTTGGATTTGGTAAATAATAGGTTGACAAAGTTACATACAAGTTATAAGAAATACATCCTTGACTATTTTTAATAACAATTGTATAGCTACCAGCTGCTAAATTTGAAAAAGTTGGGCTCGTTTGCCATGTATTTCCACCATTAATACTATACTGAGACGCAAGTGTTGTAATTGTAATAATTCCTCCTACACCACAAGTTGGTTGTGTAATAGTGTAACTAGGGTTAGGAATATATGGTTGTTGTAAACTTAAATATTCAGAATTGGAGAGACATCCAGCCGTATTTTTAATAACAATTGTAAAACTACCGGGAGTTAAATTTGAAAATACCGGGCTCGTTTGCCAAGTACTCCCGCCATTAATACTATATTGAGCTGCAGAAGTTGTTATTGTAATACTTCCATTTACACCACAAACGGGTTGTGTATATGTATAAGTCGGATTTGATAAATATGAATTTAAATAAAGATTAAATGAATCAGATACACAACCTGCACTATTTTTAATTTTTATATAATAATATCCACTAGATAAATTAGAAAAAACTGGATTTGTAGACCAACTAGTTCCATCATTAATACTATAAAATGCCGCAGAAGTTGTAAAGGTTATACTTCCATTATTTGCAGTACAAGAAGGAACTACTGTTACAGCAGGAGTACTTAAATTGGTTGAACTTAAATATGCATAATTTGAAGAGGACACACATCCAGCTGTGTTTTTTACCAATAAGTAATAATAATTACTTGTTAAATTATTAAACACTGGATTTGTAGACCAAGTTGTTCCTCCGTTAATACTATAAAAATTAGCAGTTGAAGTAAAAGTTATTGAGCCAATATTTCCACAACTTGGATTAATAGATGTGTAGGTTGGATATGGTAAATAATTAGTGTTTAAATTTACATAAGAAAAATTTGAAACACAACCTTGACTGTTTTTAACTTGGATATAATAACTTCCACCTGTTAAATTATTAAATACTGGATTTGTAGACCAAGTTGAGCCATTGTCAATACTATAAAATGCTGCAACTGTAGTTATTGTTATACTTCCTGTATTTGAACAGATTGGTTGAACAAATGTAAATGTTGGGTTTGGTAAACTTGGCGTATTTAAATATACATAATAAGAATAAGAAACACACCCTAAATTGTTTTTAATTAATATATTATAATTTCCTGGAGGTAAACTCATAAAATTATTTGTTACCCATGTAATTCCTCCATCAAAACTGTAAAAATCGGAAAGTGTATTTATTGTTACGCTACCATTTATTCCACATTCTGGTTGAATAGTTTGTACAATAGGCGCGTCAATATAAGGTTCATCTATATAAATACTACTTGCTAAAGAGGTGCAACCTGCAGCTGTTTTTATTTTGATTATATAAGTTCCAGGTGCCAGGTTTGTGGCAATATTACTAGTTGTCCAAGTTACACCATTATCAAAGCTATAAAAGTCAGCAATTGTAGATATTGCTATACTACCTCCAGTTCCACAAATTGGTTGAATAGCAATTGCTGCAACAGAACTATTTTGCAAATCATTTATATAGGCATTTGAATATACTGAAGTACAACCTAAGTTGTTTTTAATACCAATAGAATAACTTCCAGAAGTTACATTTGTTAATGTATTATTTGTAACCCAAGTTGTTCCACCATTAAAAGTATAAAAATCTGAAACGGTATTTATGGTGATACTACCATTTACACCACAAGCTGGATTGATAATTGAAAATATCGGAGTTTCCAAAGCCACACTACTTAATAATACAGTGTTAAAATTTGAAATACAACCTTGTGCATCTTTAGTTCTTATTTTATAAGTTCCAGTTGATAGATTGGTTGCAACAGGATTTGTTACCCATGTTACACCGTCATCAAAACTATAAAAAGCTGCAGAAGTTGTAATTGTTATGCTTCCAAAATCACCACAAAAAGCAGGATTCGTAGAATTGTAATTAGGATAAGAAGTTAGTGCAGCATTAATTGAAATTTCTAAAGGATATGAAATACAATTATTAATAGTTTTTATTTTTATAAAATAGGTTCCAGGATATAAGTTACTTTTAGTTGGATTTGTTGTCCAAGTAACTCCATTGTCAAAACTATATTGTGATGCAGTAGATGTTATTTGAATGCTTCCAGTTGCAATAAAACAACTTGGTTGCGTTATGGTTACATTAGGAACTGCTGCTGTTTGGGAAGGTTCTATAGTAACTGAAGCCGTATTTGAACAACCATTACTATCAGTAACGATTACCGAGTAAGTTCCTATAGTTGTTACAGTAATACTTTGTGTTGTACTTCCATTATTCCATAAGTAAGTTGCTCCAGGTGTTGCTGTAAGCACAGTGCTTCCAGAACATACATTCAGAATTCCACTAATATTTACATTTGGATTTTTTACTTCTAGTTGTATAGCAATAACTCTAAAACAAGTAGCGTTTTGACTAACTCTTACATATATTGTTTTACTAACACTGCTATATGATGTAGTATTTGCTATTGCATTAGTATTAGCAGTTGCGTCAGCAAAAGTACTAAAATAACTAAATGTTAACCCTGTAATTGAACTAACAATACTCGCATTGGCATTAGTTAAATTAAAGTTTTCCATTCCATCATGGTTACTATCACACATTGATAGTTTTGTGGTATTAACATCAAAATTACAAGTCGATGAACAATTTTGGAATGAGATATCCCAACCAGCATTTGCATCTGGATCATTTGCAGGAGTAAAAATAGTTCCAGGGCAAGCTGAACTTCCGCTTATATTATAAGTAGCTGTAACACCAACATTATAATTTGCATTTAATATGTTTGGAAAGTTAGCTGGGTTTAAAGTAAAACAAAATTGATGATTAGTGGTATTTAAACTTGAGGTTGTAGTAGTACTGTAAACTGATGTTCCAGAACTATTATATAAATTTAGCGTAATTGTTCCTAAAGTTGCAGTTATACCACCTGAATTTGGAACTGTATAACTTCCGCAAACATTTATCGGTAAATTACTACATACTTTATTTAATGGATCTAATTCAATTGATCCTTGTAGGTTTTCAGTAGAATGTAAAAGACATACGTCGTCAACATACATGTAACCAAAATGAGCTCCAAATCCACAACGAGAGGCCATAAACTCTACAGTAAATTCTTCATTATTAGGAATAGATGAAACATCTAATAATCCAGATTGCCAATTGGCTGTGTAAAGAATTGCAGCTCCAGATCCTGGTATTTTTGTGAAAATACAATTACTTTCGTCACCAACTAAGCAAAATTCACTTACAACAGTACCCGCTGAATTAATAATTCTAGCTTTAACAAAAGGTTGATTATCAGTATGTCCGGAATCATAAACTGTCATTAATACAGCTTTGTAGTTGAATTTTAAATAATTTTCATTATTGGTTTTAAATCTTTTACCTTGAACAATTGAACCATAGGTTGATGAATTTTCATAATTTATTTTCAAAGCATATTGGTCAAAAGCATTGATGCTTCCAATATATGGGTCAATCAAGTTTGCAGGTACAGTTGTGGTCATAACCGCAGGATTACTTGGGTTATAAATATTAATATAAGAATTGGCCGTATTAGTAATAGATTGACATTGTGTGGGACCAGGCGGATCTCCAATAGTATATAAAAAGTTTTTTAATTTTTGTGAACCACTAACATTTTCATATTGTTCAAATCCACCATTTGTACACATTTCTACAGCAGTTAGATTTGCTTTAGCAATAGAAAGCTGTTGGTTTTCGTACGCTTTCTTTAAATGTAATTTTGTGAAAAATATTCTCTTTTCTTCGCTGTTTGTTATTATTTTTCCATTTTCATCTTCAACAATCATTGGTTCAGTTGATGTGTTTTGAGAATAACTATTGAAAAAAACCAAGATTAAGGTGAAGCGAAGAATAATATTTTGCATATATTAAATTTTAAAATGCAAATGTATGTGATATTATTGAAATTACTTTTATGTTATGTTTTTTTGTTTGATAAAACTTACATTTTTTAGATTGTTTAATCCGATTTTTAAGATTTAGTACTTTTTTGGAAAAGTAATCCTTTTTGCTATCTATAATTAATTTTATCTTTGTCAAAACATTTTCTTTTGAAAGACTTACTTCTAATCACGCCACCTTTTACACAATTGAATACGCCTTATCCCGCAACGGCTTATATCAAAGGGTTTCTAAATACAAAAAGGATTTCTGCTTTTCAAATGGATTTAGGTATTGAAGTAATTTTGGAATTATTTTCAAAAGAAGGTTTGTCCGATATTTTTTGTCACGCTGAGCAAAGTCGAAGCGAATTATCTGAAAATTTACAAAGAATTTATAGTTTAAGAAACGATTATATTATTACAATCGATGCTGTAATCGCTTTTCTACAAGGAAATAATCCAACATTAGCGCGTCAAATTTGTAGTGGAAATTTCTTACCAGAAGCGTTTCGTTTCAATCAGTTAGACGATATGGAATGGGCTTTTGGAAACATGGGAATGCAAGACAAGGCTAAACATTTGGCGACTTTATATTTAGAGGATTTATCCGATTTTATTGTGGAATGTGTCGATGAAAATTTCGGGTTTAGTCGCTACGCAGAACGATTGGGTAGAAGTGCGAATTCGTTTGATGAAATGCATGCCGAATTGCAGAACGAAACGACATACATCGATAAAATCACACTTAAAATTTTAGAAGAAAGATTAAGAGAAGTTCAGCCTAAATTGGTGCTAATTTCTGTTCCTTTTCCTGGGAATTTATATAGCGCTTTCCGTTGTGGACAATTTATAAAAGCCAATTTTCCTGAAATTAAGATTTCTATGGGCGGTGGTTTTCCAAATACCGAATTACGTAGTTTAAAAGATACTCGAGTTTTTGAATTTTTAGATTTCATTACACTTGACGATGGCGAATTACCCGTAGAATTATTATGTGAAGCAGTTTGTCAGACTGAGCAAGTAGAACCTGAATTCAAAAGAACGTTTCTTCTAGAAAACAACGAAGTCGTTTATAAAAATAACACTACAAAACACGATTATAAGCAATCGGAAGTTGGCACGCCAGATTATTCTGATTTGTTGTTAGATAAATACATTTCTGTTATCGAAATTGCCAATCCAATGCACAGTTTATGGAGCGACGGCCGATGGAATAAATTAACGATGGCACATGGTTGCTATTGGGGAAAATGTACATTTTGTGATATTTCTTTAGATTATATTAAAATTTACGAACCTATTGCCGCCAAGACTTTAGTCGACAGAATGGAAGAAATGATTGCGCAAACGGGTGAAACTGGTTTTCATTTTGTAGATGAAGCCGCGCCACCAGCTTTAATGCGTGAAGTGGCTTTGGAAATTCTAAATCGTAAGTTGGTTGTTACTTGGTGGACAAATATTCGTTTTGAAAAAAGCTTTACACAAGATTTATGTTTATTACTTAAAGCTTCTGGTTGTATCGCTGTTTCTGGTGGATTAGAAGTCGCTTCAGATCGATTATTGAAATTAATTGATAAAGGTGTAACCGTGGAACAAGTCGCGAAAGTTACACATCATTTTACGGAAGCTGGAATTATGGTTCATGCGTATTTGATGTACGGTTATCCAACACAAACGATTCAAGAAACAGTTGATAGTTTAGAAATGGTCCGACAATTGTTCGAATTAGGTGTCATTCAATCCGGATTTTGGCATCAATTTGCGATGACGGCACATTCACCTGTAGGTTTACATCCGGAAGAATTTGGTGTAATTCCGCAACAAAATGATATTACTTTCGCAAATAACGATATTCAATTTACAGACAAAACGGGAATCAATCACGATAAGTTTAGTTTCGGATTAAAGAAATCGTTGTTCAATTATATGCACGGTCTTTGTTTCGATTACGATTTGCAAGATTGGTTCGAATTTAAGATTCCAAAAACGAAGATTCAACCTAATTTTATTGAAAATGCAATTTTAGATACTTCCGATTTTACACTAAAACCAACAGCTAAAATTATTTGGATTGGAAATCAACCAATTGTAGAACATTTTACCAAATCGAAAAAGGGAAATAGTTGGGAAATGTCCAAGCTAACTTTTCATTTTAAGTCGGATAGTGTAGAAGCAACATTAGAAAAAGACAAAGCGGAATGGTTGATTTCGGTTTTACATTCTATTTCTAATAAAAATGGAGTTCTAAAAGATATAAAACATGACTTTGAAACGCATTTTGAAGATTTCGAATTATTTTGGTTTAGTAAGCCAATAAAAACTTTACGTGAAACAGGATTGTTAATTCTGTAACATTTTAATAATATTACGTTTTATTTTTCAAATTAATTGTCAATTAATTATTATCTTTATATCAAAACACGATTTTTATTGTTTTTTTTATATATTTAGAAAAATATTGATAATTCATTTATGAATGTAATGTTACGTAAGCTCAGAAATTCAACCTATTTAAAGGTAGTAACCCTATTATCTGTAGTCTCGTTTGGATTATTATTAATCGTAGTTTTCCTTTATTTTTATATGCGAATTCAAGAAAAAGAGATTTTTAAGAGCAGTAAAGAATTATATAAAAATGAAATCAACTCACTTCTAAAATTAAATTCAGAATCCTATTCAGCCGTTGTAAATGATGCAACTTATTGGGATGAATTTGTAGAATTTACCAAAACAAAAGATTTAAAATGGTTTAACACATCTATTGCTGTATTAATAGATACGTATGATGTAGAACATTTGTCTGCTTATTCTACTGATGGCGAATTTATTACCAAAGTTTCTACATTAAAAATCAAAACCAAAGATTTTATTCCTAAAGAAGCATTCGCTCGTATCAAAGAGAAGAAATTCGAGAAATTTTATATCAGAATTCCAGAAGGAATTGTAGAAATTTACGGAGCTTCCATTCATCCATCAAACGATCCATTTAAAAATAAAACAAAACCTTCGGGTTATTTTTTTATGGCAAGACTTTTAGATAGGGATTACTTCGCCAATATTGAAGAAATCTGTAGTTCTAAAATTAAGTTTTATACAGGAAATGAACAAGCGCTAAAAACTGTTTTCACAACCATTCCACTACTTGATACGAATAAAAAAGAAGTCGCTCAGTTGTATTTCAAAAGATCTTATGATATTGATTTCTACATCACGAAGAGTATTTTGTTTGTGATGGCTATTGCGATACTTTTATCTTGGACAATTTTCTTTTTTTATGCGAATAAATGGTCGCGAGTTCCTTTAAATCTGATTAAGAGAATCTTAAAGAAAAACGACATACATGCTATTGAAGATTTGAAAAATATTCAAGGTGAATTTCGTTATATGGGTAAGCTTTTTGAAGAAAATTTTAAGCAAAAAACGGAACTAATTGATGCTAAGATAAAAGCGGAAGAAAGTGATAAATTGAAATCGGCATTTTTGATGAATTTATCTCATGAAATCAGAACGCCAATGAACGCCATTGTTGGTTTTTCCGATTTGTTGTTAGATGAAAAAATTTCGGAAGAAGAGAAGTATGAATACGTTAGAATTGTACAGTATAACAGTAGGAATTTATTGAGTATTGTAGACGATTTAATTGAAATGTCTAAAATTGATTCCGATTTAATTAAGCCAAATTATAGC
>CXWL01006913.1_pt1 | contig 13808 bp, 14 predicted proteins | sample 590931 | NCBI WGS metagenome assembly CXWL01 (sample SAMEA3498368, study PRJEB10139) | groundwater metagenome | biome: water well; material: biofilm material | place: Germany | collected 2015-04-27 | reverse complement strand
GCCCCCCAAGGCCGTCAGCCGCAACGGGCCCCATTGCGCCGAGCAGGAAGATGATCGGCACCAACGCCATGTCTTCAAACAGGAGCATGGCAAGCGCCAGTCGTCCGACAGCGCTTGAGGTGCCCGCAATAGGAAGGACCAGCGCTGTTGACGACAGTGCGAGTGCAAGCCCCAGCCCAAAGGCGGCACCGGGCGCTTCCCCGAAGAGCCAGAGCGCCGCGGCAACAATCAGTGCCGAGCCGACAAGCTCCGAAGTGCCGAATCCAAGAAGCCGTTTTCGCATCGCCCAGAGGCGGCCGAATGACAGTTCGAGCCCGATCGAAAAAAGGAGCAGGACAATGCCGAGCTCCGCAAAAGGCGCAATCGCGCGGGGATCGCTGATCGTGATCCAGGTGAGCCATGCATAATTGTCAACCAGTGCGCCGAGGCCGAATGGCCCAACCAGCACCCCGACAAGGATGAAGCCGATCACTGGCGTAATCCGAAAGCGGACAAAGGCCGGGATTACGAGCCCCGCCGCGCCAAGGATGACCAGCGCGTCGCTGAACCCCGCAGTTTGATATTCGAGCGCCATGGCTTCCCCTTAACCCGATAATGCGGCATCTGTCAGCCTTATGACGCACGACGTGATCATTGTGGGCGGCGGGCCTGCAGGGATGATGGCCGGGCTGCTCTTTGCGCGGGCTGGCGTTTCGACGCTGGTGCTGGAAAAGCACGGCGATTTCCTGCGCGATTTCCGGGGGGATACGGTTCACCCCTCGACGATGGAAATCCTCGATCAACTGGGGATGCTCGACCGGTTCCTTGAACGCCCGCACAGTCGCCTTTCCAAGGCACGGCTGACCATTGCCGGGCAGACGATGACCATCGGTGATCTTAGCCATTTGAAGACACCGGCGCCCTTCATCGCGATGATGCCGCAATGGGAGTTTCTCGATTTCCTCAAAATCGAGGCAGGCCGGTTTCCAGCCTTTGCTCTCGAGATGGCGGCTGACGTTGCAAGCCTGACCAACGACCGGGGGCGGATCACGGGTGTGACGCTTGCCGATGGTCGTGCCATCAAGGCCGGCAAGCTCGTCATTATCGCGGACGGTCGCAATTCGATCGTGCGGCGGGATCAACTCCTGCCCGTGACGGTGCTCGGCGCGCCGATGGATGTCTTCTGGTTCAGCGTGCCCAAGCCGGACGATGGGGGTGAGGCTTTGCGTGGGGTGGTCGGCGCCGGAAACATGATGGCCATGATCGATCGCCGCGATTATTGGCAGTGTGCCTATATCTTCCCCAAGGGCATGGCAGAAAAGCTCCGCAGCGAAGGCATTGTGGCGATGCGCGCACGGATCGAAAAACTCGCGCCGGATCTCGGCCCGCTTGAAACCGTCCTGACCGACATGAGCCAGTTTCACCTGCTTTCAGTTGCGCTCGACAGGCTCGATCGCTGGCATCGTCCGGGCATGCTGGCGATCGGCGATGCGGCGCACGCGATGACGCCCGTTGGCGGGATAGGTATCAATCTCGCGATCCAGGATGCCGTGGCTGCGGCGAATATCTTGGCAGAACGGTTGCGCCGAACGAGCAATGTGGACGGCGTGCTAGGCCTGGTTGAAAAGCGGCGGCTGTTCCCGACCCGGATCATCCAAGCCGGGCAAAGGGCCGCGCAGGATCGGATCATTGGCGCCGTGTTCAAGCCCGGTGCGCGGATCGACCGCCCGGCATGGCCGCTCAGGATTCTCAACCGCTTCCCGTTGCTGCGACGCATACCCGGGCGGATCGTCGGTCTTGGCGTTAGGCGCGAGCGGGTGAGTTCGCCTGAGGCCTAGGCCCAGTTGGCCATTTCGGTTTCGAGGTTGGCGCGCACCGTTTCGAAAAACTGCTCGGTCGTCATCCACGCCTGGTCCGGGCCGATCAGAATCGCGAGGTCCTTCGTCATCGCGCCGTCCTCGACCGACTTGATGCAGACGCGCTCGAGCGTTTCGGCAAAGCGGATCACATCGGGCGTGTCATCGAACTTGCCACGGAACTTGAGCCCGCCTGTCCACGCAAAAATCGACGCGATCGGGTTGGTCGAAGTCGCCTTGCCCTGCTGGTGCATCCGGTAATGGCGGGTGACCGTGCCGTGGGCGGCTTCTGCTTCGACTGTCTTGCCGTCGGGCGAGAGCAGAACCGAGGTCATCAGACCGAGCGAGCCGAAGCCCTGCGCGACCTGATCGGACTGGACATCGCCGTCATAATTCTTGCACGCCCAGACGAACTTGCCTGACCATTTGAGCGCCGAGGCGACCATATCGTCGATCAGGCGGTGCTCGTAAACGATGCCGGCGGCGGCGAACTTGTCCTTGAATTCGGCGTCGAACACTTCGGCGAACAGATCCTTGAACTGGCCGTCATAGGCTTTGAGGATCGTGTTCTTGGTCGAAAGGTAGAGCGGCCAGCCGCGGTTGAGCGCATAGTTCATCGAGGCGCGGGCGAAATCACGGATCGATTCGTCGAGATTGTACATGGCAAGAGCCACACCCGAGGCCGGATAATCGAACACTTCCTCGTCGATCCGCTGCCCGTCTTCACCTTCCCAGATCAACCGAAGCTTGCCGGGGCCGGGGACGCGGAAATCGGTCGCGCGATACTGGTCGCCAAACGCGTGGCGACCGACAACGATGGGATCGGTCCAGCCCGGGATCAGCCGGGGGACGTTCTTGATGACGATCGGCTCGCGGAACACGACGCCGCCCAGGATGTTCCGGATCGTGCCGTTGGGCGATTTCCACATCTTTTTGAGGCTGAATTCCTCGACGCGGGCCTCGTCGGGCGTGATCGTCGCGCATTTGACGCCGACACCGTATTGCTGGATTGCCTTGGCGCAATCGACCGTGATCTGGTCGTTGGTCTGATCGCGCACCTCGACCGCAAGGTCGTAATATTTCAGGTCGATATCGAGAAAGGGGAGGATGAGCTGTTCTCGAATCCACTGCCAGATGATCCGGGTCATTTCGTCGCCGTCAATTTCGACGACCGGGGTTTTCACCTTGATCTTGGCCATTTGCTTCTGCTCTCTCCGGGCTGTGTTGCAAGACGCTCTAAGGCGGTGGGCGCGCGCAATCAACCGCTTCCGCTTGCCAGCGCAACCACCTTTCCCTAGAACGCAACCTCATGGCCGCACTAGAAAAAAACGACCTTCCTGGGGAGGGCGTCAAATGGCGTTTTCCCTCCGTCCATCCAGAGGGGCGCAAATTCGCACTGATTGCCGCAGGCATTACCGGTGTCATCGCCCTTTTGGGGTGGGATATATTGGGATGGCTGATGTTCGGCGTGACGATCTGGGTTCTTGCCTTTTTCCGCGATCCGGTCCGCACGACGCCGCGCAACGAACGCTTTATCATAGCACCAGCAGACGGAATGGTGACGCTCATCCAGTGCGTGACCGCGCCAAAGGAACTGGCGGCCGAAATGGGTGACGGGCGGTTCACGCGCGTCTCGATCTTCATGAGCGTGTTCGATGTCCATATCAACCGCACGCCGATTGCCGGAACGATCAAGCAGGTCGTCTATATCGCCGGCAAGTTCCTCAACGCCGATCTCGACAAGGCGAGCGAGGACAATGAGCGCCAGCATTTCCTCGTCGAACGCAGCGACGGCGTGAAGATCGGCTTCACACAGATCGCAGGTTTGGTCGCGCGGCGGATCGTGCCTTTCGTGAAACCGGGTGACATGGTCGCCGCCGGTCAGCGGGTCGGCCTGATCCGCTTCGGCAGCCGGGTCGATGTCTACCTGCCTGCCGGAACGGCGCCCAAGGTGGCGCTCGGCCAACGCTGCGTTGCCGGCGAAACCGTTCTCGGGATTATAGGGGACAAGGAAAGCGTTTGCGGGGTTCGCCTTTGAGCGATGATGACCGCCCGGCACCGCGGGGCCTGAGCCTTCGGGCCGTCCCGCCGAATGCGATCACGGCGCTGGCACTGTGCTTCGGGTTGACGGGCGTGCGCTATGCGATCTCTGCAACAGGAACCGATCCGCATACGGGCGACTGGGAGCGGGCGATTGGCGCTATCGTCGTAGCCGGTGTTCTCGATGGCATTGATGGGCGCGTGGCACGGCTTTTGAAAGCGGAAAGCCGGTTCGGCGCGGAACTCGATTCGCTTTCCGACGTTATTGCCTTCGGCGTTTCTCCCGCGATCATCCTCTACCTCTGGTCGCTCCAGCAATTGCCACGCTTTGGCTGGATCTTCGCACTGGCGCTAGCGGTCAGCTGCGCGCTCAGGCTGGCGCGGTTCAATGCGCGGATCGATATGGAGGATCAGCCGCACAAATCGGCGGGTTTCCTGACCGGCATTCCGGCCCCTGCGGCGGCGGGCCTGGCCTTTACACCGCTCTATCTCTGGCTCGTGACCGAGAATGAGTGGTTCCGCGAACCCTTTGTGGTTGCGCCCTGGGCGGGGTTGATTGCTTTTCTGATGATCTCCAACGTCGCAACCTATAGCTGGGGCTCGATCCGCTTGCGCCGTCATGTCCGGCTGGAGGCGATCCTGCTCGCGGCCCTGATCGGCACGGCGCTGTTTTCCGATCCCTGGATCACGCTGACGGGTGTCTCGGCGCTCTACCTCATCATGATCCCGTTCAGTATCCACAGCTATGCGAAGATCAAGCGGCTAAGGGCAGTGCAACCGACGGACTGACCACGCGCCTCTGCGCGGCATCGGGAAACGGAACGACCGAAAGGTTAGTAAAGGTTAGCCCAATGGCAGAGGCGGGCGTTTCGCCGACCAGCGCCGCAAGAATCTTCTCGCCATTGGCCGCAAGGGTCGAACGGATCACTTCGCCAGCAACGAGCAGCGCCAGCAGGAACACCAGAATTCCGAGGATGTGCATCATATTCTCCTTCTGTTCTCGATATACATGTTCCATCGATGTTCCGATGTCAACATCCAAGTTTCGATTTTGTTCCGGATGTTGGGTAGGGAGTAGAGTAGGGGACTCCCTATTGGGTGTCCTCGCTGCTTCCGGAATCGACCTCGCGCGCGCCGGGGCCGTTTGGCTCAAAACCGTTGCTTAGATTCCCAAACTTCCCGCATATGGCCTGCTTTGCGGGAAGCCAGGAACTTGTGTGCAAGGGGGCTTCGCTCCGGCGGGCTGCAAGGCCCGAACGCTATTTCCGCCCCGCATTGGGGCATGAAAAGGAGTCAGTTCCTGCGTGAAATGCGATCTCCTATTTGTCAAGGAGAGGCTGTCAGGCGCATCGCGGGTATAAGGATCGGCGTTTCGCGCATGGTTCTGCCTGGTCTCCCGCGCCATGTGACGCAGCGGGGGAACCGGCGTGGAAGCTTAGGGGTTTTCGTACCTGTCACCGTAATTTCCAATTTTGCGCCGGTAAAATAGTTCGAAGGATCGCAGCAGTGGGGGCGCTCCCCGCTGCTGCGGGTTCTCGGAGGGGATTTGAAATTACGCCATGTCACCGTATAGCATGACCGGCGTGGCGGTCGCTTAGCGCGGCTGCGCGTCGATTCCGCCCGTCACCTCGACGATAACTGCACGGCCTGCGATCATTTTCGGCAAGGCCGCTGCGACGGCGTTGCTATCGACATAGGCAATCCAGGCCGGGTTACCGAGCTTGTCACGACCTTCGCCGACACCGTTGACTCCCGGCATTGCCATGATCTGCGCCTCGACATTGCTGCGCGATGCCGCCACGGGAACATCGGGATTATAGGCGACCGGTCCTGAATCGCCGAAGGGAACATCGCCATTGCTCATGATCGCAACTCCTGCGGGGCCAACCGTGGCCAGCCCCGCTTCATGAGTTAAGTATAAAGGTTAATGTCGAGCGCCGAAAGCACGCGCCCGATTTTATTACCGAACGTCACGCCTCCACCACCGGCATAGAGCAGACCAACCGGCGCGCGCCGGGCATCCCATGTCCAGATCAGCGAACCCGAATCGCCACCCGCACTGAAATCGCCGTTCAGCCCGCGAATGGCAATCTGGTCGCGGAAATTGGCGATGCGACCGCCGCCATAGTTCACCCGGATCGACGCGCTGGTGTCGATGATCCGACCCGTGCGCAACTGGGTCGTGCGGCCCGATTTACCCACGATCATACCGAGCACGGGTGCAACGGGGATACTACCCACCCGGAAGTAAGCCCAACTTGCGCCCGACCGATAGATGAAATCGCGCCGCACGCGATCTGGCCAGCACCAACCCGTCGCAGCATCGACATAATTGACGCCAGTTGCCGAGAAATTGATCGGCACCCAGCGTTCGAGCAGTGCGATCCGGTCCGCAGGGTTCACGCCACCGTCGGCGGGGCCGGGCTGCAGGATATTGTCGCCAATCGATGCGATATTCGAATTGGCGAACACATGGTTGTTCGACAGCGCAAGCAAACGGTTGACGCGAACGCCGCTCCGGCCACGGGCGAGCGCGCCCAATGTTCCCGCCGTAATCCGGAAATGCCCGGAGGAAATGCCGCAGGGTGCCGGACGCTGGCGGTGGCGGTGGGCCTGCGCATCGATAACGCCGCTGACGATGACATTCACTTTTTGGGCATCATCGCTGACGACATGGGCACCGTAATCATCGACCAGCAACTCTTTGACCTCGTCCATGTTCATCGGTTCGCTGACATAGACGTTGAGTACGGGCGCGCCCGGACCGTTGGCACCGACGCTTTCAAAATCGCGGTGCGCGGCACCAATGCCAACGCCCATGATCATCGATGAACTGTCGGGGCCGTCGGATGATGCCGAAGTTTGTGCATCGTCTCGTGCGAAAATCTGCCGCTCAAGGTCAGCCTTTAATTGCAGCAAATCATTGTTGGTACCGAAGGATGCAGCGGCATCCTGATCAGCATCAAAGCTGTCGTCGCTACCGCCACCTGCATCATCTTCGCCGGGGGGCACCAGAAAATCTGATGATGCTCCAGTTGCTTCTTGTTCGGCGGCATTGTCATCGACGGGCTCGTCGAACTTCGGCGCACCGGATGAGGATTTCTTTTTGGAATTGGCCATATCAACTCTCCATATGTTTGGGGGAAACACATAAATTTTGTTAGCGAGCCGAACCTTGTGGTTAGGTAAGAATTGTGATTAAAATATTGTCAAATATGGTTAATGCAATTATTTACTTAAAAATGTGAAGTTAGTTACGTTAATCTCTGATTTTATTCTAAGTTCGATTAGGGTTTGTATCTGAGAATATGCGAAAAAATGAAGCGATCACGGTTTAGCGAAGCGCAGATTTTTGATTTTTGTAGGAAAAAGTAATTTGCTACAAAGATTGGTTGTATTTAAAACAATTATCATTTATCAAAAGTCATAGAGTTATCAAAATTATTGTAACATTTGTCATAAGTATAATTGTATTGACATAGTTGTAGTGTATGATTATGTAGTTATAGTGAAAGTTATAATAGCCCATAGCATCCAGATTGTTGCTTAGCTGAAATCAACGTTTACACTCGATATGGCATCTTTTACTTTCCCAATAAGGCTTCCATATTTTTCGAAGCGCGGAGCCAGGGCAAAGGGAAGGGGACACCCAATAGAGGGCCCCCTTGCATCCCGTCCCAACCCCCGCTAATGGCGCGCGCTCAATCCCGCATGGGTGGCATCATAAACCGGTGTGAGGCACTTGCTTCATTCTCGCTGCCCAGTGGACTAACCGGAAGGAGACTATCCCCATGGCGGCACCGACTGTCACCATGCACCAGCTCTTGGAAGCTGGCGCACACTTTGGACACCAGACGCATCGCTGGAATCCAAAAATGAAACCCTACATCTTCGGCGATCGCAACGGCGTCCATATCCTCGATCTGTCGCAGACCGTTCCGCTGTTCGCGCGTGCGCTCGATTTTGTCAGCCAGACTGCCGCTCGTGGCGGCAAGGTGCTGTTCGTCGGCACCAAGCGCCAGGCGCAGGAGCCGATTGCGGAAGCCGCACGCGCTTCGGGCCAGCATTTCGTCAACCATCGCTGGCTGGGCGGGATGCTCACCAACTGGAAGACGATTTCGAACTCGATCAAACGGTTGAAGACGATGGAAGAGCAGCTTTCGGGCGACATCCAGGGCCTCACCAAGAAGGAAATTCTCCAGCTGACGCGTGAGCGGGACAAGCTCGAAATGTCGCTCGGTGGCATCCGCGACATGGGCGGGATTCCCGACGTGATGATCGTGATCGACGCCAACAAGGAAGAACTCGCGATCAAGGAAGCCAATGTGCTTGGCATTCCCGTCGTTGCGATCCTCGATTCGAACGTCAGCCCTGATGGTATCGCTTTCCCGGTTCCGGCGAACGACGATGCGAGCCGCGCGATCCGCCTCTATTGCGATGCGATTGCCTCGGCTGCGACGCGCGGCGGGCAGCAAGGTGCGGCTTCGCGCGGTGTCGATCTGGGCGCGATGGACGTGCCGCCAGCCGAAGAAGCATTGGCTGTCGTTGAGGAGGAGGTCGCTGTGGCTCCGGTCGTTGAGGAAGTTGCTCCGGCTCCGGTTGTCGAAGAAGCTGCTCCCGCACCTGTCGCCGAAGAGGCTGCACCGGTTGCGGAAGAAGCTCCTGCCGTTGAGGTTGTTGCTGAAGAAGCGACGCCCGAAGCGTAACATTTACGTCATCCCGGCGAAGGCCGGGACCCAGTCCAGACAGGGAGTCCGTTTGAGGGGCTGGATCCCGGCCTTCGCCGGGATGACGGATTTTTTGAAAGGATCGAACCATGGCAGACGTGACTGCAGCAATGGTGAAGGAACTGCGCGAGAAATCGGGCGCGGGGATGATGGATTGCAAAAAGGCGCTGGATGAAACCAGTGGCAACATGGAAGCAGCGGTCGATTGGCTGCGCACCAAGGGGCTGGCAACGGCTTCGAAGAAATCGAGCCGTACGGCAGCCGAAGGGCTGGTCGGCGTTGCCGTCAAGGGCACGGCCGGCACGGCTGTCGAGGTCAATTCCGAGACGGACTTCGTCGCCAAGAACGACCAGTTCCAGGATTTCGTCCGCACCGTCACGGGCCTTGCGCTCGAAACGGGTGAAGATATTGCAGCGCTCGCGGCGGCCAGCCATCCTGCGGGCGGCACAGTTGCGGACGTTCTGACCGCGAACATTGCCACGATTGGCGAAAACCAGACGCTGCGCCGTGCGCGCCGCCTCAGTGTTACGCAAGGCGCGGTTGTGCCTTATGTGCATAATGCCGCTGCTCCCGGCCTTGGCAAGATCGGGGTGCTGGTTGCGCTTGAAAGCGCGGCGCCTGCTGACAAGCTCGAAGCACTGGGAAAGCAGTTGGCGATGCATGTTGCCGCTGCATTTCCGCTGGCGCTTAATGAAGCCGGTATCGATGCCGACGTGATCGAGCGCGAGCGCGCCATTGCGCAGGAAAAGGCAAATGAGTCGGGCAAGCCTGCGGACGTCATCGCCAAGATGGTCGATGGCGCGGTTGCCAAGTTCATGAAAGAAAATGCTCTCCTCAACCAGCTGTTCGTGATGGATGGCAAGACCAAGATCTCGGACGTCGTTGCCGCCGCTGCCAAGGAAGCCGGCGTGGCGATCACGCTGACGGATTACGTCCGCTTCCAGCTGGGCGAAGGCATTGAGAAAAAGGAAAGCGATTTCGCCGCCGAAGTCGCGGCCGCTGCTGGGGTTTAAGCCCCGCTTGGCAAGGGCGCGCGCCCATACTAGGGTGCGCGCCATTCCTGTTACAGACCAGAAAGAACAAGCGCGCATGGCCCGCCCCCGCTTCAAACGCATCCTGCTGAAGCTCTCTGGCGAAGCCGCGATGGGCGATCAGGCGTTCGGAATCGATCCGGAAACCGTCGCCCGTGTTGCAGGCGAGGTCAAAGCCGCCAAGGATGCGGGCTATGAGCTTTGCCTGGTCATTGGCGGCGGCAATATTTTTCGCGGAATGGCGGGTGCCGCAAAGGGCATGGATCGGGCAACCGCCGATTATATGGGCATGCTTGCAACCGTCATGAACGCGCTCGCGATGCAGGACGCGCTCGAACACCTGGGGGTTGAAACCCGCGTCCAGTCTGCAATCCCGATGGCAAGCGTGTGCGAACCCTATATCCGCAGGCGCGCCGAGCGGCACCTTGAAAAGGGACGGGTCGTCATTTTCGCGGCCGGCACTGGAAGCCCGTATTTCACCACAGATTCCGGGGCGGCCCTGCGCGCGGCGGAAATGAGCTGCGATGCGTTGTTCAAGGGCACCTCGGTCGATGGCGTCTATGATGCCGATCCCAAGAAGGTGAAGACCGCCAAGCGATATGATACGCTCGGGTTCCAGCAGGTTCTTTCCGACAATTTGAAGGTGATGGACGCAAGTGCCGTTGCCTTGTGCCGCGACAACAACATCCCGATCGTCGTCTTTTCGATCCGCGAGCAGGGCAATCTTGCCAAGGTGCTGGCGGGCGAGGGGGTTTCGACGATCGTCCAGAATGAGGAGCAAGCCTGATGCCAGCCTATAACAAGGCCGATCTTGAACGCCGCATGCACGGCGCAGTCGATTCGCTGAGGCATGACCTGGGGGGGCTGCGCACCGGTCGTGCGAACACCGCCCTGCTCGATCCGGTCACGGTCGAGGTTTATGGCTCCCACATGCCGCTCAATCAGGTGGCGACGGTATCCGCGCCCGAGCCGCGGCTTTTGTCGGTGCAAGTGTGGGACAAATCGAACGTTACGCCGGTTGAAAAGGCGATCCGCAATGCCGGGCTTGGCATCAACCCGATCGTCGATGGCAACAATATCCGCCTGCCCATCCCGGACATGACCGAGGAGCGCCGCAAGGAGCTGGCCAAGCTCGCTCATAGCTATGCTGAAAAGGCCAAAATCGCAGCCCGCAATGTGAGACGCGATGGCAATGATGATCTGAAAACTGATGAAAAGAAAAAAGAAATCAGCGAGGACGATCGCAAGCGCCTCGAAGCTGAAGTGCAGAAACTAACCGACGCGACGATCGCTGACATTGATGCCGCGCTCGCGGCGAAGGAAAAGGAAATCCTTGGCAAGTGAGTGGCATACATGCCCTTGCGGGTGGGGGTAGCGCAGCCGCTGTTCCCCGCCATGTCGCCATCATCATGGACGGTAATGGCCGCTGGGCAAAGAAGCGGATGCTGCCGCGGCTTGCCGGGCACCGCAAAGGCATAGAGGCGGCACGCAACGTCACGCGTGCGGCGGGCGATCTCGGGATCGAGGTGCTGACACTATACGCCTTTTCGACCGAGAACTGGCGGCGCCCGGCCGAAGAAGTCAGCGACCTGATGGGTTTGCTTCGCCATTTTATCAAATCCGACATTGATGAACTGGCAAAAAATGGCGTACGGCTGCGCGTCATCGGCAATTATCGCGCGCTTTCGCCCGATCTGGTAGAACTGATCGATGGAGCGATCGAACGCACGGTCACCAACACGCGCACCACACTGGTCATTGCGCTCAACTATGGCTCGCAGGCCGAAATGGTCACGGTGATGCAATCGCTGGCGGGGCAGGCGCGTGAAGGCGTGATCGATCCGGCCGCCATCGACGAAGCGATGATCGATGGCCTGCTCGACACGCAAGGGCTGCCGCCGCCCGATCTCCTGATCCGCACATCGGGTGAGCAGCGCCTGTCCAACTTCCTGCTGTGGCAGCTTGCCTATGCCGAACTGCTCTTCGTCGATACGTTGTGGCCGGACTTCGGAGCCGCTGAACTCGCCGATGCCGTCGCGCAGTTTGGCGCGCGCGAGCGCCGCTTTGGTGGCCTGTGACGGATACAAAGGCGCCCAAATCAGAGCTTGCGCTACGTATCGCCGTCGGTGCGGTTCTCATCATTGTTGCCGTTGCTGAAATCTGGTTCGGCGGGATTGCATTCTGGGTTCTGGCGACGCTTGCCGGGATCATCATGGTTTCCGAATTTGCCGGACTGATGAAAGTTTCGGATCAGCACCGTCGTATGGCGATGTTTGCTATGTGCATTCCCCTCGGCATCCTTTCGCCGCTGGCTGCGGGCCCCGACTTCTTCGCCATTGGCCTGATCTTCGGGATGGCAGTCGCGGTTGCCATTGTCGCGCGCAACGCAGCGCTTGGCGCTGGCTTGATCTATGTCGGACTGCCGGTCTTTGCACTGCTCTGGCTGCGCGAGCAGCCGGAGAATGGCCTTGTCCTTACCTTCTGGGCGCTCTCGTTGGTCTGGGCGACCGACATTGGCGCGTTCTTCGCCGGACGGGCGATTGGCGGCCCCAAGATTGCGCCTGCGATCAGCCCCTCCAAAACCTGGGCGGGGCTCATTGGCGGTATGACAATGGCAACGCTTCTGGCGGTTGCATTCCATGTCTGGTTCGAATTGCCGATGGCGCTGGTGTTCGCGACGCCGCTGCTGGCAATCGCGGCGCAGGTCGGCGATTTCTTCGAAAGTTGGCTAAAGCGCCGGGCAGGCGTGAAGGACAGCGGAACCCTGCTGCCCGGCCATGGTGGGGTGCTTGACCGGCTCGATGGAGTGGTGACGGCGGTCCCGCTCGCAGCGCTGCTGGTGGCCTCGGGGTTGGCGGCATGACGTCACGCAAAAGCGTCACCATCCTCGGGGCTACGGGTTCGGTCGGGCAATCGACACTAGACCTGATCCTGCGCACTCCCGACGAATTCGAGGTCGTGGCGCTGACCGCACGCACCGATGTTGAAGGGCTGGCAAAGGCCGCCCGCGCGACGTCTGCCAAGTGTGCGGTGATCGGCGATGAAACGTGCTTTGCCGATCTCAAGGCCGCACTCTCGGGCACCGGCATACATGTGGCGGCGGGCGAGGCGGCTGTCATAGACGCCGCCCGCCGTGGGGCCGACTGGACAATGGCAGCAATCGTCGGCTGTGCGGGGCTGATGCCGGTGATGGCTGCGCTTGAGGGTGGCAAGACGCTGGCCTTTGCCAACAAGGAAGCCCTGGTTTCTGCGGGATCGATGATGATGGAGGCGGCGCGGGCGTCAGGCGTGACTTTGCTGCCGGTCGATTCGGAGCATAACGCCATATTCCAGTGCCTCGACCGGTCGGCACCGAGGGGCGTTGCAAAGATCATCCTGACCGCGAGCGGCGGGCCGTTCCGCACGACCCCGCTGGCTGACATGGCAAGGGCCACGCCCGAACAGGCGGTTGCGCACCCCAACTGGTCGATGGGTGCCAAAATCTCGGTCGATTCAGCCACGATGATGAACAAGGGACTCGAACTGATCGAGGCGCATCACCTGTTCGCCATGCCCTCGAACCGGCTCGAGGTCGTGATTCATCCGCAGTCGGTGGTTCATTCGATGGTCGAATATATCGACGGATCGGTGCTGGCGCAGCTGGGCGCGCCAGACATGAGGATTCCCATCGCTCACACTTTGGCCTGGCCCAACCGGATGGAAACGCCTTGCGAACGGCTCGACCTGTTGCAGGTTGGGCGGCTCGATTTCGAAGCACCTGACCTTGTGCGGTTCCCGGCGCTCCGCCTTGCGCGCGAGGCAATGGTGGCAGGCGGTGCGGCCCCGGCGATCCTCAATGCTGCCAATGAGGTCGCGGTCGCCGCGTTTCTGGGGCGGCAGGTCGCGTTCGGAGAGATTGCGGCGATTGTCGCGCGGGTGCTTGACCGCTATGGGCCATCGGCTCCTGGCTCGATCAGCGATGTATTGGCGATCGATACAGAGGCGCGGCGCGAGGCGTCGGCGATTTTGGAAAGTGTGGCTGCGTGATCGAAACTCCCGGGTTTATCTGGACTGTGATCTTTTTCCTGCTGGCCATTGGCCCGCTGATTTTCCTGCATGAGCTGGGCCATTATCTTGTCGGTCGCTGGTGCGGGGTGAAGGCCGATGTTTTCTCGATCGGCTTTGGCCGGGAGATT
>CXWL01005129.1_pt1 | contig 13809 bp, 15 predicted proteins | sample 590931 | NCBI WGS metagenome assembly CXWL01 (sample SAMEA3498368, study PRJEB10139) | groundwater metagenome | biome: water well; material: biofilm material | place: Germany | collected 2015-04-27 | reverse complement strand
AGAGCTGAATGATATGAGAATTTGCTCGCTGCTTCCCAGTGCAACCGAGGTGATTGCCGCACTTGGTCTGCGCGATGAACTGGTCGGAGTCAGTCACGAGTGCGACTATCCGCCATCTGTCAGAAGCGTGCCCATCATGGTTGAACCGATGATTCCCTCTGATGGACTGGCCAGCGCCGAGATCGACCGGCAGGTCGGCCAGCTCGTCGCGTCAGGACAACGGCTCTATCGTCTCAATGATCATCTGTTGAGGCAGACACAGCCAGATCTGATCCTCTCCCAGGATCTCTGCCATGTCTGCGCGGTCACACCGGACCAACTGCACGATGCCCTTTCTGCCATGGCGCAGCAACCGACCATCCTCACGTTGAACCCGAGTACGGTCCATGACGTGATCGACGATGTCGTTCGGATCGGCGACGCCGCCGGACGATCCGCCGAGGGCCACCGTCTCGCGACGGGATTACGCGACAGGCTGGATGCCATTAAAACTCGCACCCATGGTATCGCTCATCGACCTCGCGTGGTCTGTATCGAGTGGCTCGCTCCACTGTACATCGCAGGCCATTGGGTTCCTGAAATGGTCCAGCTAGCCGGGGGCCAGGATGTCCTCGCCCAGCCTGGGAGCAAATCACGAGTTGTGACTTGGGACGAGATCCTGGCAGCGGCTCTGGACATCCTCATCGTGATGCCCTGCGGATTTTCCGTTGAACGGACGCACGCAGAGATGCTCCAACTGATGCAACAACCGGGTCAATGGCAGCTTTCGCCTACGTTAGCCGAACATACGTATCTCGTTGATGCTTCCTCCTATTTCAGCAGACCAGGCCCTCGCCTCATCGACGGCATCGAACTGTTGGCGGCTATCCTGCACCCGTCAGATCACCACCCCATCCATGAATCCATGGCCCGCCGCCTTGGACCACTACCGATTCACCAACACCCATGACTTCACTTTCCATTGCTGACGCGCAAGCCTACTGCACGGCTCTCACCAAAAAGAGCGGGAGCAACTTCTATTACTCCTTCCTCTTTCTTCCGAGAAAGCAGCGCGCTGCGATGTACACGGTCTATGCCTTCTGTAAGGAAGTCGACAATGCGGTCGATGAGCCCCCGGCAGGAAGTAACCCTCAGGAGGAATTGCAACGGTGGCGAATCGAGCTTGAAGCAGCCTACCGCGGCACACCGACCTTCCCGGTAACTATCAGCCTGGCCTACCATGTCAGGCAACTGACTATCCCGCAGGCCTATTTCGATGAGCTGATTAAAGGCGTCGAAATGGACCTTACCGCGTCGCGATACGCTTCGTTTCAAGACCTCTCGGTCTACTGCTATCGTGTTGCGTCGGTCGTGGGACTCATCTGCCTCCATATCTTCGGCCCCACATCTGCCAGGGCACAGGACTATGCCGTCGCCCTCGGAATGGCGTTTCAACTGACGAACATTCTACGGGACATCGGGACAGACGCAGCTCAAGGCCGCATCTATCTGCCGGAAGAAGACCTCCAAAAATTCGGCTGCACCGATCAGACCATCCTCCAGCGTCAGGAAAACGCAGAACTCCGCAAGTTGCTTCATTCTGAAACCGCAAGGGCCCATGAGTACTATGCGAAAGCACAAGCGGCATTCGATGCCCTACCGGCCAAGGACCAACAGGCACTGACTGTCTCTGAAATCATGCGCGCAGTCTATTTCCGCATTTTGCAAAGGATCGAGAGACCAGGGCATCAGATATTCGGCCCTCGGGCCAGGCTCTCAACCAGTCGTCGGCTAGCCGTGGCCGCCGCTGTGTGGATCCGCTCCCGAATGTCGTGACATCTACCGCCACTCAGTCCGTCGTAATTCTTGGTGGAGGCCCCGCCGGCCTCACGACCGCCTATCGCCTCGCCCTTCTTGGCTATCGAGTCACAATCGTCGATCAAGGCACGCACAACAACCCTGAGCCTTTCACCATCCTCGGCTGTCATCACGCGACACAAGCGTTGCTGCACTCGCTCCATTCCAATTCACAGCAGCCGGATCAAATAGCCATCCCACTAGAGTTTCGTCTCCCTGACGGCTCCCTCGTTCATTACCCGCGCAGCTCCTTCCCCGCGCCTCTTCACTCATGGGTAAATCTCCTGAGATTTGCAGGCATCCCCTGGAAAGAACGATGGCAACTGGCATCATGGGTAGAACAACTATGGGAAGGCGATACAGAACTGCCTGCAGATCTGGAACAGCGCACCGCCGATGAATGGCTGACATCAATCGGCCAAAGCTCGCAGACCCGCGACCTTGTCTGGAACTCTCTCGCGCGATGGTTGACCGGCAATACCCTCGCCATGATGTCCGCCGATGCCTTCGTGCGCTCGATGAAACCATTATTCCTGAGCACTCGTCCGGACAGCCGTGTCTCGATTGTGCAGGATTCGCTTCAGGCTTGTTTCATACAGCCAATCACCGAGACACTAACCCAGGCCGGCGCGACTATTTTGTACAACACTGAGGCGACCCAGCTTCGTTATGAACGAGATCGCATATCGGGAGTCCTGCTGCAGGATGGACCCCTGTTACAAGCCGATTGGTATGTGGCAGCCCTGCCTCCTCAACAACTCACAACCTTACTTCCTGAACGATGGCTCACCCGCTACGCCTATTTTCAACAACTCACGGAATTGAGATCGGTCGAGAGTACAAACCTTCACGTGCAGGCCGAACAACCCTGCACTACACCTCGCCTCGTCCTGCTAGGTGACCCATCATTTCACTGGGTACTCACGACAGCGACATCGCCTGACCGCACCAGCTTCATGCTCGTCACAACCGACAACCAGATTGCACAGGCTCGACCGGACTCACATCTTCATATACTCATCCAGGACCTACTCAGATCGTTGGGGCTCCTCATGCCGGAAAGCAGAATCGCATCGACCCACCCTCGGTCAGTTCCAAACGCCATCCTCTCACTCAAGCCCGGAACAAAATTACACCGGCCCATACAACGCAGTCCGATTGCCAACTTGCTGCTGGCTGGTAGTTGGACCGATACAGGATGGCCTCCCAACCTCGAAAGCGCCATTGTCAGCGGCAACCGCTGCGCCGACGCGATAGCCTCCGATAAGTCAGCTTGACGATGACCCAATCCGATGGTAGGTCTATCAATATGAGAACGCTGTTCGTGAGAAACGTTGTTTTAGGAGCGGTTGTGCTGATGCTAAGCGGATGCGGGACTAGTCCCTACGAACGTGGAGGCAATCCTCAAGGACTCACTCAGCGAGATGTGGAACGGGATTATATGGAGTGTGAGTACAAGGCCCGGCTCGCAAACCCACAGCACTTCTACAACCAGGGCTCTCCCTTCCCGTTCAGCGGAGGCCCCCAAAACCCAAGCGATCACGCCCGCGCCCTACATGGACTCTCGACGATCAACGCCATGCGCGATACCTGTCTCGCTGCCAAGGGCTATAGAGTGGAATAATCAGGATGCTGAAAAAGGCCTCCCGCTTCGTTCTCGCATCGTTCAGACCCTCAACGTACCGCAAGGGTACGCCTCGGCCCTTCACTCGCTGCGGCCTTGCCGGAGACCTTTTTGACCATCCTGTAACAGCCCGGTAGACAAGCAATCTCAATTTTTCGCCACGAAGTAACACCACAACCAGAACTGCATATGGAACGCCGCCCACTGCCAACGCCTCAACAAGAAAGCAGGAAAGAACCCCGAACAGCCCACTCTCACCGAGGGGGAAGCCTAGAAGCCATCTTAATAAAACACCACCGCCGAGAAATAGAGGAAGAACGATAGGAAGCGTAAAGAATAGCTTGTAGTATCTAATCGGCGTCATTACTTCTTCCCAGAACTCTCACGTCTAATTGTGCTAGCCATATTCGAAATAACACTCCCCAAGTTGACTTCGTATTGCCCGTGGCTTTTCCATCCAGCACCAATTGACACCACCACTCCAGCCTCCTAAGATACCGTGACTTTTTCTTCTGCTCTATTCGATCATGAGCACAACACCTCTCCAAGAACTTGCGACCTCTCTCCACAACTGCCAACGATGCAAGCTCGCGAAGATGGGCCGAACCAAGGTGGTATTCGGTGTGGGGAATCCTCACGCGAGCGTGATGTTCGTCGGGGAAGCACCAGGTTTCAACGAAGATCAGCAGGGAGAGCCGTTTGTCGGGGCAGCGGGCAAGCTCTTAAACGATCTCCTGCAATCGGCAGGATTGTCACGCAGCGATATTTACATCGCGAATGTGATCAAGTGCCGCCCCCCGAACAACCGCGACCCGGAACCGGATGAAGTCGAAACGTGCAAACCCTTTCTGATGCGACAGATCGCCATGATCCACCCGAAGCTGGTCTGCACGTTAGGAAATTGGGCGACGCAGACATTGCTGGAACGGAAGGTGGGAATTACAAAAGTTCGCGGCCAGGCGTTCTACTTGAAAGACTTCGTCCTCTTCCCCTTACTTCATCCCGCCGCAGCCTTGCACCAAGGCAGCATGCTCGACCCGCTTCGTGAGGACTTCAAAAAACTGAGAGAGTTCCTCGACCGCCACTCTCAATCGGCCGAGCCCGCTGCAGCTACCTCACCAGCCGCTCCTACCCTGCAGATCGACCCACCCCAGCCAGCGCAGATGGACCTCTTCGGTTAAAAACTGTCTTTCATATCTTGTCGTCCGTAAACTGCCCGTCACATCCAACCGGTCGCTTGTAAATCAATGGCCTTACCGCTATTCTTACGAGGCGAATGGTTTGGGGATCGACACCCTGCACAGCGAGGTGACTATGCCTTCCGCGAAAGAACAGATCGCCAAAATCCTTCAAGACCAGCCAGACGACAGTTCCTACGATGAAATTCTTCGGGAATTAGCCTTTGCGCGAATGATCGACAGCGGACTGGCTGACTCCGATGCAGGACGAACGATCAGCCACGAAGAATTTGGCCGCCGCATCAAGACATGGCGGAGCTGACCTGGACAGTCGAAGCCGAACGATGGCTGCGCGACATCCATGACTATATCGCGCAAGATAACCCCGCCGCCGCCTATCGCACCGTAGAAACGATCTACAAGAAAGCAGAAATCCTCAGAGAGTTCCCCGAATCAGGTTACCACTACTGGCAGCGACCGGATCGACACATTCGCATTCTTTTACATGGGCATTTTCGAATCGCTTATGTAGTCAAAGAATCAGGTGCAATAGACATTCTCGGTGTTTTCCATGGCGCCCTCAACATTGACCGTTACTTACTGTAGCCCCCCCCTTCATATCAAACCGTTGCAGCTAGCTGCTATCAGAGCCGCCGCCCTCATCTCTCGAAGCGACCCTCTCGGACTCAGCCTGGAGGGAAAAGCGCCTCGGCTGACGAAGGGCGGGCAACTCTGGCTTTGCCATGATGCGATGAAGCAAGACAGCAAATGAGTGTTTCACCATTGGCCGTGCGCCTTACCGGACCAGAAGAACGGCGCCACGGCACCTGGTTTGACAACCAACTGGCATACGACGCCATGGCGAAAACCTCCGTGCCCATCCCTTCCATCCGAGGCTCAGTCGAGGGTTGAGCCCTTCCCAGCATTAACGGTATTATGCAGGTCTGTTTAGCATAACAATCCTGTGTTGCGGATAGAGTTGATAGGTCTATGAACCACCAGAAGAATTGTGTGAGAGTCGGCACGCGGCATCTGCCTACTATGCCGATCTGTGTACTCAATAGTTCGGTGGCACGATGACGGCGCAAAGTGGCTGCTTGCGCCCCAGGGCACACGCTCGTCTATCTTTGCGATCTCACCAAGATGCTGTCGGCACAATCGAAGTGGCCAAATTCACAGACTTTGAAAGCTGGTTTCTGTCGATGAGAATGCCCTGGCTGCTGCTGCTTTTCCTCCTCGGATGTCCTGTCGAAGCATCCGCTGCCAGCTTCGATTGCGCAAAGGGAATTTCACGCGTCGAGAAACTGATCTGCGGAGATAGTGACCTTTCGAACCTCGATGATAAGCTGGCTGTCGAGTACAGAGCCGCGCGAAGGACAGGCCTCTCTGATTCCCAGGTGAGTGAGCAGCGCGCGTGGATTGTACAGCGAAACTCTTGTGAGAATAAGGAATGCGTAAAACAGCTGTACGAGTCCCGCATCGCGAAACTCGTCAGGCTCGAAAGCAGCCTCTCCAGTTCGCCTGTGGAAACATCAGGATCGGTGGAGTACGTTGTCAAGTGCGATTCCCAGAACGGCATTCTAAGCATCCATGAACTGGGTGCGCCCGGTACGGATCCGTCAGAAGGAGAGCCATCCAGCGAAGCTGGAGTTATAGAGTATCGCATCCAGTCTAACGCGCTAACCAAATCAGGCGGCACAGACATGGACCCTTTGCTCCTTCCTGCGAGCACAGAACGTTTTCAATGCCGTCTTGCAAAGGCCTTGTACCGAATCACCATCGTCCCCTACATATTCGATGCGAGGGTCATGGGTCAGTGTGGTGCGGCGGAGCCTGTGATCTCGGTAGAGGTAACTAGGAATGGCAAAGTCATACTTAGTGATCAGCGCTTCGCCACGTGCATTGGTCATAGTCGCCTGATTCACCGGGTCCGGCTTGACGAGCGCAACCAGTCGATGCGGATCTTAGCGACACTCGACGTCATTTTATCGCCGATACGGATCGAGAAGGGTTTTAGGTTCTCTGCATTGCCCAAGAATCTGGAGGAGGAGGTCTTCGAGGCGTTTCCCACCGGTGACCTAGACGTTGATTTGTTCGTGGCCGTACGCCGTTGCAATACTGAGTATGTACGCGAATTCCTTGCCAAGGGGGCAACACCGAATGCCCGCGACTTGAACGGGTTTACTCCTATCGCGTACCTCTGGAGAAGCGGCTGGGAACGGCCTGTGCCTGGGCAGGGGTTGAAGCAGGAGGGGTGCGATGCAGCGGAAATCGCGCGGCTATTGGTTGGAAAGGGGGCCAGCGGCAATGTCAGGAACAACCATGGTGTTAGCCTTCTCGACTATCTTATCCTTGGTGATGCACCCCCATCAGTGATCGACTTACTGCTGCAAAACGGAGCGGACCCGAAAACAGACAGGTCACTCAGCAATGCTTCGCTCAGAGGTGACCCGGCACTTGTGGAGAAGCTCCTGGCGCTTGGGGCCGACCCAAACGGGAAAGGCCCCGACGGCCTCACCGCATTGTGGTCCGCCTCCACGTCGGGGTTCTATTCCTGGGGCAACAGGCCGACGCCGCCCATAGACGAATATGTGCGGTGTGTGCGCTTGCTGCTACAGCACGGAGCTAAAGTGGGCGTCGCGATTAGGGATCCCGAAGGCCTGTTGTGGCTACTGGTTCGCAGCTTCTCGCAGGACGAACGGCTCAAATTGATACTGAACGAGCTGATTCCGTATTCCAGCAATTCTGCAGTCAAGAGGGCCTACGATGTATCGCTCACGATCCCGAGCTCGCAGGGGGGTGTAGCTTTTCGCGATTGGTTCGACCAATTTGTTCGTCCATGATTTTTACCGGAGCGCCGGGTGTCTGCAGGAATACACACAGAGATGGTTATCCTTCTTATCACACATGGTCAGACGCAAGGGGTCGGACCCCTTAAATATCCTTTGACCTGCATATTGCTTTATCCCCCCCTACTGCCGCCCGCTGCTGCTGACGCGTGCATCAGCGCCATGCTGAGTCTCGCCTAGCAAAGCCACGCGGCCCGCTCTCAGCGGGTGGCACAGACTGTTCGACGCTCCGTTCAGTTTATTACTCTAAGTCGCTCGGGAGGATCGTTGCCGCCGATGACCGGATGAATCGGGACACAACTTGCCGCAGCGTGCGGCCGTTGCTCTTCAGTCGCAACGGCGAAGCCTGTATTGTTCGAGGCTCGGCGAGTTTACAGGCTGAGAGCACGCGCGGCGTAGTTGGGTGATTCAGGAGGTCTTGCGGCGGCACGCATCCTCCCGAGCGACCGTCCCCTGCTGGCAAGAGCAGAAGCAACAGCGGGCGTCGATCCGGACTGATTCTAGAATTTTGCTTTGATCGCGGGTGAAGAGCTTGAATCGAAAGCAGAGAAATTTAACTGGCGAGCTTGTGAAAGGAAAGGCCTGTCATGTCGAGGTCTTTGCCGACGCGGAACAGCCGTTCGACTGCATCGCTGATCTTGAGGGCTGTCTTGCCTGGCACGCTCCTCGTCCCGCAACGTCCGCAGAGTATCGCGTTGACGTTTTCCACATCGGCATAAAACCCACCGCGTTCGAAGTGTAACGTGGTCCTGCCCCGGCGCATGGCTGTGCCGCACTCAGGACAGGCCTTGCTGCCTATCGCTTTCGTTTTTTTCGAATTTGGCTTTTTATCCATTGGTCCCGTTGGGGAACGTACGTGGTGACAATGTTCATCTATCTCCCAGCGCTAAACTCTACCAGAACGTGAATAGGAATCGCATCAGCATTATGAAGAAAGAACAATACAGCCCTTCACGGCTTATTTCCAGGTCCGATGCCGAGGCTCAGAGCGGACATCACCGGAGGAGCGGGGACCCGTCGAGGCTCCGCTGAGAAGGAAAGCGGAAACTGACCGAGTCCGCGAGGAAATTTCCGAAGGCTTCCGCTCAGCGGAGCCCGAACGGGTCGCTCCGGGAGGTGTGGGAGCGGTTGAGCCTCGGCATCGGACCACGTCCGAGGTATTGAGGCATGAGGTTATGCTTTTGATTTGACTGTCGAGGAGGCGTCTGAATCAGCGGCTTCGCCACCTTCTTCGGCAGGCCTCTCTTCTTCCGGCACGTCGAACCACTGCACCAACATCTCGTCCCACCAGGTTTCATCGATCTCTTTCCCAGGATCGCTGCCCAAAAACGCTACATCATCCTTCGTGACATCTGGACCGACAAGCTGCGGTTGGAACTTGGCTCGATCGATGACTTCCTTCGTCGCATACCCTCCGATAATCCAGGAATCAGGATCGGCCCGGCGCGACTTGTAGGCCTTGAGCTCGATCTTGAGATACATGAAAATCTGCTGTTGCGCAGGATCCCCCACACCGGATTGAGGAAGCCCCAAGGTCTTCTCTATCTTTTTGCGCCAATGTCGGTCGTCATAACGCGACGTAATCAGCTGGAGCATGGTCTTTCCGAGTTCGGCATCGAGTGGCATGAACACTCCTTCGTGTCGTCACGTCTTCAAGTCAGAACGTCATCAAGTCATTAATTATGTCGGAAACCCACGACTTGACGACTTGATGACATTTAGACTTGAAGACTTAACCCCTCACGATTTCAAATGTTGACCGAAGAACGATAGCGTCCGCGTCCAAGCGTCTTTGGCTGCCTCCGGACGATACACGGTCTTATCTGTATCCCTGAAGAAAGCATGAGGCGCGCCGGGATAGGTCTTGATCTCACCAGCTTTACTATACTTTTTGAAGCCTGCCGCGAGCCGTTGAACATCCGTCTTGGTAATCCAGCCGTCATCCTCCCCATAAAAGTACAGGACAGGAGCCGACAGCTGTTGCAGCGGTGCATCGGGATTCGGCACCTGACCATAGAACGGTACAGCCGCCTTCACATCTTTGTTCACGCAAGGCAGCATGAGTGCGTAGGAACCTCCCATGCAGAATCCGGTCACCCCGATTCTCGCGGCGTCGACTTCAGGAACGGACTTCAGATAGGCGACGGTGGCGTTCAGATCCTTAAGTCCATCTTCTTGTTTGAGCGTATTCATCAATTTGCCCGCCTCGGCAGGATCGGTGGTAAGGGCGTTCCCCAATCGGGAGTACAGATCCGGAGCGATTGCCACATACCCCTCTGCAGCATAGCGACATGCCACGTCCTTGATGTGGTCGGTCAGTCCCCACCATTCCTGAATCACGATGATCGCAGGGCGTCGCTCCTTGGTCTGCGGGGCTGCCACATAGGCCCGCATCGTTACCTTGTCGCTGGGATACTGGACCAGTGTTTCTCTGATTGACTCAGCCATAAGGCACCTCCGCGCTGGTGCAAGTTTTGAGTTGTAAGTTCTGAGTGCTGAGTTAACAACTCCGAGTTAAGAATCTATCTCGTTCCTCAATCTTCAACTCAAAACTCAGCACTTAGAACTCAGAACTGGCAACTCGCCGCGAAACGCGGCTAGTTGCCCGCCACCATCATCTCTGTAATCTTCACGGTCGGGCTCGCAATGCGGCCACGGAGCACGAGGTCGCTGCCAATCATTTCTATTCCTGCAAACATGTCCTTCAGATTGCCCGCAATCGTGATCTCTTCAACTGGATAGGCCAACTCGCCTCCTTCGATCCAAAACCCAGAGGCTCCTCGCGAATAATCACCGGTCACCATGTTGATGCCGAAGCCGATGAGGTCCGTGACATACAGACCCTGTTTCACCGTCTTGATGATGTCTTGCGCTGTCTTCGTCCCTGGCGCGAGATAGAAATTCGTGGGACCGACCGACGGATTTTCACCGACGCTGCGCGAGGCATTGCCGGTCGAGGCCAACCCGAGCTTCCTCCCTGAGTAAGTATCGAGCAGGTAGCTTTTCAACCGCCCTCGCTCCACCACTGTCGTCTTCCTGGTCGGCAGACCTTCCCCGTCGAATGGTCGAGAGCCCAAGCCTCCGACCACGCGCCCATCGTCGTAAACCGTGACATAGTCCGGAGCCAGCGGTTTATCTAATTGGCCAGCCAGGAACGACGCCCCTTTATAGAGTGCGTACCCTGACACCGCGCTGCAGAGATTTCCCATGAGACTTCCGGCCGTTTCCGGATCGAAAACGACAGGAACTCGCTGCGTCGACACTTTCCTCGCTCCGAGCTTTCGCACGGTCCGCCGCGCCGCTTCCAGCCCCACCATCTCCGGAGAGTCCAGCTTGGCGAATTTTCGCCGCACATCGTACCAGGAATCGCGCTGCATGGCCCCTGTCACCGGGTCGGTCGCAATGGGCGACACCGACATGGAGAAGCTGGAACTCTGGTACTCTCCCAGGAATCCGTGACTGTTGCCCAACACCACGCGTCCTGAGGAGGAGTCGAAGTCGCCCCCTTCAGAATTCGTCACGCGCTCATCCGTTGACATGGCGGCAGCCTCTACCCGTTTGGCCAATTCAATCTGCTGTTCCGTATTCAGTCTCGTGGAATCGTAGAGATCCAAGTCCGGCCTCTCTCCCGCCATCTGATCCGCCGCGGGCAAGCCGGATACCGGATCTTCCACGACGGCCCTCGCCAGAGTACAGGTCTCGGCGACAAGTTGATCCAATGACTCTGCTGAAAAATCGGATGTGGAGGTACTGGCGGAACGTTTTCCGACAAACACGCGCAAGCCGAGACGTTTCTCCCGCGCTTTTGTGAGGCGATCGACCGCGCCCAACCTGACTTGCACCGAAAAGGTTTCGCCGTCGGCAATAATGATATCCGCTTCCGTCGCCCCGCCCCGCTTCGCCTTGCCCAAGAGGTCCAACGCAAGTTGGCTATATCCGTCGCGCTGTTGTATCTGCTGATTCATCGCTGCGTCCCACCCACGGTGATTTCATCGATGCGAATGGTCGGCAGACCGACACCCACGGGAACGGACTGTCCTTCTTTGCCGCAAGTACCGATGCCCTCATCGAGCTTGAGATCGTGCCCGACCATCGAGACTTTGGTGAGGATCTCCGGTCCGCTGCCGATCAATGTCGCGCCCTTGACCGGCCTCGTTATCTTCCCCCCCTCGATCAAGTAGGCCTCGCTGGCGGAAAATACAAATTTACCGTTGGTGATATCCACCTGGCCCCCGCCGAACGAGACAGCATAGAGCCCGCGATCGACGGAGCGAATGATCTCCTCAGGGTCCGACGTGCCAGCCAACATAAACGTATTCGTCATGCGGGGCAGCACCACGCTTTGATAACTTTCTCGCCTGCCATTACCAGTCAGGGGTATCCCCATCAGACGCGCGTTCAATTTGTCGGTGATATAGCCGCGCAGGATTCCGCGCTCGATGAGCATGGTGCGACCAGTCGTGGTCCCTTCATCGTCCATGTTGAGCGAGCCTCGCCGGCCAGGCAAGGTACCATCATCGACGATGGTACAGACGTCGGACGCCACCCGTTTCCCAAGAAGGTTTGAAAACGCTGATGTTTTCTTGCGGTTGAAGTCCGCTTCGAGACCATGGCCAATGGCTTCATGCAACAAAATCCCCGGCCAGCCTCCACCCAACACGACCGGCATGACACCCGCCGGCGCTTCGACGGCAGACAAGTTGAGGATGGCTTCACGCGCCGCTTCACGCGCAAACCGCAGGTACCGGTCGCCCTCATAATAAAACTCGAACCCGACACGGCCCCCCCCGCCGAACGAGCCGGCTNNCGGCGTGCTTCGGCATCGATCGCGTTCAACAAGGCCACGCGCTCGGCCGTGGCGACTTCGGCTCGATCCCGATCGATCGGGTAGAGATCTCTGGTGGGGCGATGATGAACGGGAACCGGAACCGTATGGGTCCCGCCCGGCGAATTGGCAATATAGCGTGCCGTATCGGCTGCGAGTTCGAGATCTTTCTTCGTCAGCTCATCGGAATAGGCAAAGCCGGTTTTCTCCCCTGCCGTCGCTCGCACCCCCACGCCCTGCGACACACTCTTGGTCGCACGCTTGACGAGGGATTCCTCCATCGAGACGGATTCGGACACACAGGACTCAAAATAGAGATCGGCATAGTCGACATCCCGAACTTTGACCCGCCCGAGCGCCCCAAGCACCTCGCCTTCGGTCAGACCAAATGACTTCAACTGAACAAGATCACCCATGGTTTGCAAATCCTCATGACGGTTGGCATACGAATAGACGGGGAAGTATAGCCGATCGCTTTCCGCAGGCGCAATGACNNACAGCACAGATATGGACACCAAAGACTCATCGACCCTGGACCAGCTATCCGAAGAAGAGCTCACCATAAAACTCGATCTGAGCCTCTTACCCAAGCATGTCGCTATCATCATGGATGGCAATGGCCGCTGGGCAGAACTGCGAAGCCTCCCTCGCATTGCCGGTCATCGCGAGGGGATCAAATCCGTCCGGGAAATAATTACAGTCTGCTTGGAACTGGGTATCCACGCCCTGACAATTTACGCGTTTTCACAGGAAAATTGGAACCGTCCTGTTCAGGAAATCTCTTCGCTCATGGGTTTGCTCGAATATTACCTTTCGACGGAACGAACGAAGCTCATCGAGCAGGGTGTTCGGGTACGGACAATCGGCAGACTCGACTCCCTCCCGACCTCCGCCCGCCGATGGGTCCAGGCCACTGAACAGGAGACCGCCCATCTCGACAGACTACATCTCACACTCGCCCTCAGCTATGGTGGCCGCGCTGAGATCGTGGACGCGGTGCGGGAACTCCTTCATGAGGTGCAAGACGGAAAACTGCAACCGGACGACGTGGATGAGTCGCGAATCCAGCGATATCTCTATACCCATGAACTGCCCGATCCCGACTTATTGATTCGTACCAGCGGCGAATCGCGAATCAGCAACTTTCTTCTCTGGCAGCTCGCCTACACCGAGCTCTATTTCACTCCGACGCTGTGGCCAGACTTCCGTCGCCGAGAACTCTTGCTGGCCTTGCTGGAATACCAGCGGCGTGAGCGGCGGTTCGGTCGCGTCCTCAGTGCCATTTCGTCATAAGTGATCGACCTCAGCCTTCCCATGCAGGAATACAAAACCGTTGACCAACAGCAGGCTGAACCGACGCCGGTTACGGCGTCCCGATTCGACCCCCGTCGGATCTATACCATTTTGGTCCTCGCTCCACTCTTATATGCCGTCATTCGATACCTCCCTCCCCTTGCATTTTCCGGCGTCGTGGCGCTGGCGGGGGCGCTCGCCCTC
>CXWL01133231.1_pt1 | contig 13815 bp, 8 predicted proteins | sample 590931 | NCBI WGS metagenome assembly CXWL01 (sample SAMEA3498368, study PRJEB10139) | groundwater metagenome | biome: water well; material: biofilm material | place: Germany | collected 2015-04-27 | reverse complement strand
GGTACATCGGGTGCTCGGCCTGTCGGGCCTCAATCAGCTTAATAGCTTTCTTCCACAAAGCGTACAGCTGTTCCTGCACGGCCTCCTGGTCCGGAGAAGCGATGTCTTCAACGTAAACTTGTTCGCCAAGGACAAAGAAAAACGTTGCAAATTGATGGTTGATTCGAGTTGTCATGGACGAGGTATTTTAGATGAAGCTGACTGGCTGATTTGTTTATAACTTTAGCAAATTTAGACCGTAAAGTCAACCTGAACAGGAGGCGCCGCTGTTGGGCTCCCCCCGGAGTGAGCCCTCCACCTCCTCGCATCTGGCGCAGCACCCGGACTTGACGCTCGCATCATGACGCCGGCAGCGGGGGCAGAGCAGGGACGGTGTCCGCGCAGTGAGCACCCGATACGGGCCCTCGAGCAGCTCCACAGCTGCGGCGCCGAAGTAGTCCGCCAGCTCCGCGGCTTCGAACACTCCAGTCACGTCGACGACCAGGTCCAGCTGCGAGGCGCTCTTCAGCCCATCGGCCCGATGCGCCTCGACATGCTTGTTGACTTCCTGCTTCAGCAGCTTGAGCTGTTCAAACTCCGAGGACAGGTCGGGAACTTCCGGCAAGGACAAGTCCGCCAGGGTGAGCAGCAACGATGTGTCACCGGCATAGCCCAGACGGCCCTTCACCTCCTGGAAAACTTCTTCTGCGGTGTACGGAAGCACCGGCACCAGCAGGCGGACCAGGACGTCGAGCACCTTCCCGAGCACGAACTGGGCTTCCCGCCGGCGCGGCGAGTCGGGCGCGTCGCAGTAAAGCGTGTCCTTCAGCGCAGTGAAGTAGTCCCCGCTGACCGTCTCGCTGTATTGCGTCAGAGCGGTCACCGCCGCGGCGAAGTCATAGGCCTGCGCTGCCTGAGTGACGGTCGCCACCAGCCGGCGCAGCTCGCCCACCTGGTGCCGATGCATGGCGTGCGTCAGCTTCACGGGCGCAAAGTCATAGTCCGACGTGTTTTGCAGGCAGAAGCGGAGCGTGTTGCGCAGCTTGCGGTACCGGTCCACGGTGCGGTCCAGCGCCACCTTCGACATCTTCAAGTCCTTGGTGAAGTCCTGGGCCAGGGCCCACAAGCGCAGCACGTCCGGGCTGTGCGTCTTGAACATCTCCGCAAGGGGCCGGTAATTTCCGCTCGATTTGGAGTACTTGTGGCCCTTTTCGTCCACCACGAAACCGTGCGTCAGCAAGGTCTTGAAGGGAGCCGGGCCGCCGGCGGCAACTCCGGTCAACAACGACGACTGAAACCAGCCGCGGTGCTGGTCCGAGCCTTCAAGGTAAACGTCGGCCGTCCTGCCGAAGCGGCGCCGGAGCACCACATCGTGAGTGACACCGCTGTCGAACCACACGTCCAACGTCCGGCGGGTGCCTTCGGATTGCCAGGCCTCCACGCCTTCCACGGCCACGCGCGCCAGCAGGGCCACTTCGTCCGGGCGGGTCATGTCGACCAGGGGCGTACCCCACAACCGGTTGCGGGAGAGGCACCAGGAGGTGCGGGTGCGCAGCATGCTGGCCAGGCGCTCGCGGCCTGACGCCGGGACGAGCTCGACGTTGTCCAGGGCGGCCAAGGCCTTGCCTCCCAGTTCGGTCAGGTCGAGGAACCACTCTTCCGACGCCTTGAAGAACAGCGGCTTCTTGTGGCGCCAGCAATGCGGGTACTCGTGCTGGACGCTATCCAGGGAGAAGACCAAGGCAGCCACGCGTTCGAGAACATGTTCTGTGGCCTGCGCGAAGGTCATGCCGGCCATGTCACCGTTCAGGAAGCGGCCGCGGTCGTCCACGTAAGACTCAACCGGCAGCCCGTGAGCTTCGCCGACACGAAAGTCGTCCATGCCGAAGGCCGGCGCCAGGTGCACCAGGCCGGTACCCGCGCCTGAGACGTAATCCGCGGCAAGGAGCGGAACCAGGGAGCCGGTGTAGGGGCTGGTTGCGAATAGCCCGGCCAGGTCAACCTCGGGTAGGTCAGGGGCGTCCTCCGCGCGCCGGGCGCGCACCAGGGTCCGCTCGCCGTCTGCCCAGGCCACATAGCTCTGCGAGGAGTTGTAGGCCACGGCCTTGTTGGCCGGCAGCGTGTAGGGCGTGGTGGTCCACACCTGCAGAAAGGTGTTGGGCTTTCCCAGGAGCTGAAACAGCACAACCAGGCTGTCGGACGCGCGTTCCTTGTATTCCACTTCGGCCTCGGCCAAGGAAGAAGCGCAGGCCGGGCACCAGTGCACCGGGCGTAGACGCTTGACGACGCCCGGCAGCTGCGTGAAGAACGTGGCGGCGCCGGCCTCGAACTCGGGGTCCAGCGTACGGTACGGGCTGTCCCAGTCAGCGCTGACACCAAAGTCCTTGAACTCAGTGGTTTGGGCGGCAACCTGGGACAGGGCGTAGGCTCGGCAGGCGGCCACGAATGCCGTGGGGTCGGTCTTGGCGTGCCCCAGTTTTTCGACCTCCAGCTCCACTGGCAACCCATGGCAGTCAAAGCCAGGAACGAAGGGCGCGAAGTACCCGTCCAGGCGCTTGAACTTGAGCAGGGCGTCCTTCAGGGTTTTGTTGACGAAATGTCCCAGGTGCAGGCCTCCGTTGGCGTACGGGGGACCGTCGTGCAGCAGGAACAGGGGTTTCTCACTTGACGCGGGCCCGGGGCGGTGCAGGGCGGCCAGCACCTCGGGGGAGGTCCAGGCGGAGTGGGCGGCAGACTTGTCCGCGTGAGGTTGAGCGAGTTCGAAGGAAGACTTGAAGAGATTGAGTGTGTACATGATTTTCTGTTCCGGAAATGAAAAAAGCAGCGAGGGTTAGTCGCTGCTTTTGAGAAGGGGGAGGTCGAAGGGGCTAAGCGCCCAAGGTAATTCGACTCCGGTGCTCAAGGGCAGCGGAGGTCGGAATAATCGACAGGAACAGATGAAGAGACATGTTTCAGTTCAGAGTTAGCTCAAACTTTGTATAGAGCCTGGAATTTAGCCCCTGACCGCACGAAGCCGGCGCACTTAGCTTATGTAATCATTTTAAGGTGTTAGCTCCCATTGCGCAAGAGCTGCCTAAATTGTGTTGTTTCCTACAGGTGGACTCAACAACTCAGGCAACGAAGGCTCGCATGACCGCTCCGACAACCGATAGCGCAACGGAAATCCCTCTGGCAGCACAAACCGCCTTGGCCCTCGCGCTGGCCGCAGCGGCCCAGCCCCGCCATCTGGTCACCAACTTCGACAAAGAAGCCAACGAGGAGGCGGACGAAATTGTCATGGAGGTGCACGAAGACCGGCACGCGGACGACGCGGTTCGCTGCCTCAGCGCGGCTCGCGAGTTGCGGGCAAAAATCCAACACAGCACCCTCGAGGCGCTGGCCCGCCTGGCCAACCCCGAGCTCATCGACGAATCCCGCTTATTCGACCCTAAAACCCGAGCCAGGCGCAAGCCCCGGGTGGAACTCTGGGCCGAAATCGACATGGCCGACACGGTTTCGATTTTCTGGCGCCCTCTGCGGGATGCGGATGCCCCCCCACTGAACGACGCCTCGGAGATGTGCAGCTTCAGTGACTACCTGAGCTTGGGCGGCGCTGAGCTGCCGGATACGGCTGGCCAGCTGCTGCTGAGCCTGGCGGACGACGAATACGAGCCGACTCCCGGATACTGCGACGAGCAAGGGGACCTGCCCTGGGCGACGAGGGAGCTCTGCCGTGCCCTGGAAGAGGCGCTGCAGCTGTTGGCCACGACCCTGGACGTGCTGTGCGACGTGAGCCTGGGCGCTTGGCCCGAGTACTGCGACGGCATGCTTTACGCCATTGGCGCCGCTGGCCGGGCGTACGGCGCCCTGTCGCGGGTTGAGCAGGACGCAGAAGAACAACTATTCCTGGCCGAGGGCGCGGCCACAATTGGCGTAGGGAGATACGGGCTCTACTCTGTGGACGAGTTCATTACCCTGCGAACGCTCAGTACCGGCCCGGATGACCTGCGCAGGCTGTTGATGCAAAAGCGTGGCGGGCCTGTTGACCCCCAGGACCTGGCCGACGTCGATACCGCCGTGCGCAAAGTCCAGACCTCACTTGATGAACTCTTGGCGTGCCGGCAGCTGCTGGCAATGCTCGACTGAGCGCGGAGACTAAAGTTCGCTCCCTACAGGGAGTATCTATCTCTCTGAAAGCATTCATGCCAAGCAGCAACACCCCTGGCGCGGCCGCGCGGGATGCGGAAACCCAGGCCTTCCTGGACCACGTCATCCGTGAAGCAGCACTGCCATCCATGCTCCCCGCACCGACGTATCCGGCGCTACCCTTGGGTGCCGAAAACCAGGTGCTCGAGGGGCTGAGCAAAGCGGCCGCCGCGTACGTGGCGCGCTGCCTGTCGCGTGCGGACAACCTGCGCAAAGCACTGCAGGCCCAGACCCTTGCAACGCTGACGGTGCTGACCAACCCCGAGCTGGTGGACGAAGCACGGCTTTACGACCCGGCAACCCTGACCCGGCGCAAGCCCCGCATCTGCCTGTGGGCGGAGCAGGGCGAAGACATGTCCCTGAGCGCCTACTGGCGGCCGCTGCGCGACAGCGACGACCTGATGAGCGTGGCAGACGAGGGCTACTGCGAGACGAGCGACTACCTCAGCATGGGAAACATTCGCAGTGCGAGGGGGCGAGAGGTCCCCGGTAACCAGATTTTCTGCTTCAACAAGCGGGACTACGAGTCCTCGCCAGGCGAGAAGCAGGGAAAGAACCGGCCGCTGCAGGCCACCTGGGAAGTGTGCCAGGCCTTGGACGATGGTTTACGCTTTTTGGTCGAAGCACTTAGCGCTTTTTGCACGGTCAAGGTCGAGGCCTGGCCCTCTTACGATAGCGGCGAGCTGCACATCCTGGAGGACGACGACAGGGCATACGAAATGCTCAACTTCGCTCTCGGAGCAGCGCGCGACCAACTGAGCACGTCGTCGCAGCGGGCGGCAGAACGCGCCGCCGTCCTGGGGTTCTCGTCCGTAGAAGAATTTTCGGCCCTCAAAGCGGACTGTGCCGGTGATGAGGACCTTAAGCGCAAGCTGCGGGCTCTGGGCAAGAAATTCACGTCACACCAATTCAACGCCTTGAAGGAAAGCGCTGCTCTGGCCGGCCACATCTCAAAAACTTGCATTGCTTTCAAGTCGGCAGTGACCCTGTTGGAAAAGAGCTGGGGCATTCGCCACACAAGCGCACCGGGGTGAGGCGCTCAGCGCCCTGAGACGGTTGCTACACGGGGTAGGACATTTAACTACCCCGGAGCACCCATGACTACCCAAGTTCCTCCTCACTTGAACAAGATTTTTGTGCTCGACTCGTTCCGAGTTGTGGCGCAGAACCTGCTGACTGGCCTGTGCTACGTTTTTCGCGCGCACAGCGACCTCTCTCCGCGAATTCCGATGGAGTTCACCTGTACCGTCCGGACCTCTGAAACCTGTCAAGCCCCGGCTTATGTCGAGACGAGCACGATTTCGACCGACGGCCGCGGCAGCCCCCGAAACCTCGGGACCGGCCGCATCCTGGACGAAGCCGTCTACAACATCGAGTGGCGGCACGGCCCGGGAGAGCTGGACGAGCTGAAGAAGCTGTTGAGCACCCGGCAGTTCACCAACTGCGGCAGCCTTATTGGGGACAGCGTGCACAAGACTCTCACTGACGAGCAGGCCCTGCGCACTGTTGAAAGGATTGTCACTCGTTCAACATACGCGGCGGACACTTTTGTCGGACCGCATCCTTATGACGTGGACGTTGAAGGCTCGATAGGCCACATGCGTGACCACCTGACAGCCTACTTCAAACCGTCAGCATCCGCTTAAAAACCTCTTCTCAGCCTGATTTTTAAGACAGCCCCCGCTTAACCGCTGGGGCTGTCTTCTTTTGTGCGGACCGGGAAGTGAGCTCGAGAAGGGGCATAGCTACACCTCGGACTAATCATTTATTGAAAACATCGTGGCCACTGTACTTATTTACCTGCCGATTTTCATGTGCGGGCTCGGCGCCGGCGCCGTGTTCTACTTTTGGCGCAAAGCTTCGGCGCGGTGGGCTACGTGGTTTCCCCTCCTGAAGAAGCTCCTCGAGTGGGGGTTTATCGGCCTGGGACTCGCTGACGTGGTCTACGCGTTCTACTACTTCAACGGCTCCAGCGCTACTGCGGGCCCGGCCTTGCTGGCGCTCGTTGTTGGCGTCGTGCTCCCGGAGGCCTTCCTGCGACAAACAGGGGGCGCGTCTTCCAAAGAAGAGACCAAACGCGGCGCCTTGATGGGCAATAGCCTGGCGGTGGCTCGAAAAATCAAGGCTGCGAAAACACCGGCCTATCTCTCCCTGGGCGGCGTGCCCGTTCCAGTGGACGCCGAGCCGTACCACTTCCTGATTGCCGGCTCCACCGGAACCGGAAAATCTGTCGCGATTAACACGCTGCTGCAGAAGATTCGCGCGCGCGGGGACTGCGCCATCGTGGTCGACTCCGGCGGCAACTTCCTGGCAAAACACTTCCAGGCCGACACCGACTTTGTGTTCAACCCCTATGACGACCGTTGCGTCGGATGGTCCCCCACGGCGGAGATGCAGGGGGTGTGGGACTGCCTGGCCCTGGCGCGCTCCATCGTGCCGGACGGGGTGGGCGACGGTAAGGAGTGGAACTCCTACGCCCAGACGTTCGTCAGCGCCATCTTGCGCAAGCTGTGGGAGACCGACCGCCTGACGATGCGCGACTTCCTCTATTTCGTGCAAGCTGCACCTCGAGCTGAACTGCAGGAGCTGCTTGCGGACACTGCCGCGGCCGGCCAACTTGCGTCCGAGCGTACCTTCGGCTCCATCCGCACCATTGCAGGAAACTACGTCACGTCCTACGACTACCTGCCCACGGACAAGGAGAAATTTTCGGTCGCAGAGATGATTCGGGCCGAGCATTCCGGATTCTTGTTCCTGACCTACCGGGACGACCAGCTCGACTCCCTGCGCAACCTCATGGCCTGCCTGTTGGACGTGGCTGCGCGAACCATCTTGTCCCTCGAGGAGGACCCGAACCGCAGAATCTGGCTCGTCATCGACGAGTTCGCCAGCCTTGGCCGAGTCCAAAGCATCGAGGCGGTGGCCACCAAGGCGAGAAAAGCCGGAGGCTGCCTGGTGCTTGGAATTCAGTCGGTTTCGCAGTTGAAGGACCGCTACGGTGACAATGGCGCGCAAACCATCTTGTCGTGCCTGTCGAGCTGGCTGGTTTTGCGCTGCTCGGACGCCGACACCGCGGAGTACATGTCCAAGTACATGGGCGACGCCGAAGTGCGGCGCACTCAGAAGGGCCAGAGCAACTCCGACTCCGGCGAAACACAGAGCTGGAACGAGCAGTCAGCCATTCAGCGCGTCGTCTTGGGTTCGCAGGTCCAGGCCTTCCCCAACCTCACAGGACTGTTGAAGCTGGCTGGCGACTACCCAGTCTGTGAGGTCAAGCTGCCTATCCCCTCGTTTAAGGGTGGTGCCAGTGTTGCCTCCTTCAGGGAGCGCGACTTCAAAGCCAACCCGCTGCTCAAGCTCGCCCCCTCCGTGCCGAGCCCGGCGAAGGTGGCCGCCCCGGAACAGCCCGCCTCCGGAGCCCCCCGCATGGCGCCAACCCCTACCCGGGAGGACGCGGTCCTTCTCGATAAAACACCAAGGCCAGTGCGTCCGCCACGGAACCTACTGGTCGAGGTGTCCCGGAACATCAAGCCCCTCTCGGAGCGTGTTGCTCAGCTACCGGTGGCAGAGGCCCGGGAGCCAATCCCCTTGCCGTCCGCCCCGGAACCGGACCCCGCTCTCAGGCAAGAAGACTCGATGAGTCCTCCCCCTCAGGCGCTGCGCAAAGCGGGAGGAGACGCTGTGGCCCTGCAGATGCTGGCCAACCTGGCAAAGGCTCGGAGAAGCCAGGCACTGGCTCAAGCCGCGGGCACTGCTCCGGCACCCGCCGCCTCGCCCCGCCCGCCGGCCGTGACTGCGCCCCCGCGGGAGGCCACCGCTTCCATTTCTGTGCCGAATCCCGAGGACTCGGCCCGGCCCGGCGCTCCCGCGCCCTTACCGAGGGCTGAGCCTGCGCCAGCCGTGGCCAAAGACGCAGCCGGTCAGAAAAAGCGAAGACGGGGTCCGGGGCGCGAAATGCTGGACGGATTGCTGCGCTGAGCTGTCGCTATAGACGGAATACAACTTTCAAAGGTCTCGAATGGCTACTTCACGAAATTCACGTTCCCAAGCCGCGGCAAATCGTCGGCGGGCCGAATCCGAATCCGAATCCGAGTCCCAAGGCGCTGACGCTTCGATGTCGGCAGAGAGCGCGGCTCATGGCACTTCACAGCAGGGGTTCTCCGCCGGGGAGTCGGTAACTTCCAGCTCCAGCTCCAGCGCCAACTTCGACTCCGGCTCGCAGTCACTTGGGCTAAAAACCGCCGGAACCGGCGGCGGCTACTCCGACGGGAATTCCGAATCCGCCCGCTCCAGCTCCAGCTCCAGTGCTCAAGCCAGTGCCGCTAGCGATAGCTTGCAGGCCAGCAATTCCACCGAAGGGGGGAGGACGGCCACGGCCACCGGAGGCTTTAGCTCCGGTGAGAAAAGAAGCTCGGAGTCTTCGCGCAACGTGCAATTTTCGCAGGTGCTTTCCCAGGCCTCGGCCCACCACGGGCAAGTTAGCGAGGCCCTTCAAGCCATGAAGCAGAACGGCACCACCGTGGCCCAGGCGCAGGCCATCGCTCGCGACATATCCTCGTCCCCCTCCCAAGTCGAGGCAGCGCAGGGGGTCCTGTCCATCGCCGAAAGCCGAAGCATCCTCGCTGATGCGGGCGAGCGCGGCAGCTCCAGCACTCGGTTCGGTGACGCGCTGGCTAAGGCGCAAGACTATCAAGAGCAAGTCGGCGAAGCCCTTCAAGCCATGAAGCAGCAGGGAATCACCGAGTCCGAGGCCCAGGCCCTCTCCGGCAGTGGCACTGCGTCCCCGGCGCAGATCGCCGCTGCGGAGGCCGTCTTGTCCGTCGCCGAAGGCCGGGGCATGGGCGCTGCAGCAGGCGCCCAGAACAACTCAATTACGGACGAGTTGGCCCACGCTCAGTCCGCGGCGGCCGCTGCCGGCTTCGGGGCCGAGGCAGTCGTCACCACGGACTCCGGCGCAAGCCTGCGCACCTCCGACGGAGGCCCGGTCCTCGCCGACGCTACTTCGCACGCAGCCCTGGCCGACCGAACTGTGCTCGAGTTTGCGGCCAATGAGGTCGTCGACGGAAAGGTCGTGTCCCATACCGCGGGCACTACCGAAGTGTTTAACTTCTCCGATGGCTCTACCTATTCCGAAACAACGCAGACCAGCACCCAGTTCTCCGGCACGATGAGCGGCGATAGCCTCTCGGTGGACGACATGACTCGGCTGCAGCTCGAGCAAGGGGTCGCAATCGCTGAGGTCAACGAACTCAACGACTCCCTGAAGGCGTATATCGCAGGGGACCAGCTTCCCCTCGAGCAAGTTGAACGCGTAGAGGCGCTGTTGGCCGCTGCTCGATTCGAGCACACCGAGCGAGGGCAGGAGCTGGCTATCAAAGTTAGCGAGGACCTGCAAGCTGCGGTAGACCAAGCGACGTCCACAGTTAACGTTCTCGAACGGCTGAAGGCGGGCGATTCTGTCACCGACGCAGAGGCGGCTCAGGTGACGCAGGCTGCTCTGCAATCAATAGAATCTCAGGTCAACTCCGAGCTCCCCTACGTCGTTGAGGCTACCCAGCAGACCGGCGCCGCCCTCCAGGCCTATGCTGAAGGGCGGGAGCTCTCCCCTGAGGCAGAGAAGCAGGTGCAGCAGGCACTCGATGGGCAAGAGGCCCGCACCCCCGGCGCCCCCGCTGCCGAAGTTCTTGCCGGGGCCATGGCCGAGGCTCAGGAGGCCACCCGCGCACTGGAGGCTTACGCGAACGGGCAGCCCCTGTCCCCCCAGGACGAGGCACGGGTGAGCACCGCCTACACGCAAGCCTTGGGCGAGGCCTCCTCGCAGACAAGGGGNNCCTCGCAGACAAGGGGCGCAGATGCGCAAGCCGTCGAAGCGTCGCAATCGTCAACCAGCGACCTTCGGAGAACAGCCGCCGAATTCGAGGCCGCCATTTCGGGTGAGAATCTGACGCAAGTGAGTTCCGGCCGAGCCGAAGAACTGGCGCACCAGGCGCAGGGGACGGGCGGCGCCCGTAGCCCCGAACACCAGGCTAGCGGCGAGCGCACGGAGCGCGTCCAGGACCTGGGCGGGAACACCCTCGAGGACTCTGGCCGAGGCGTGAGCATCTCGACGATGACTCAGGCGTCCTATTCGGACTTGGGCGGGAACGCCAGGTCAATGAGCGAGAGCTCTGGCCAGGGGGGGAGCAGCACGTCAATGTCTCACGGGAGCTCCTCGGACCTCGGCGGTAGCAGCATGACGATGACCGGGGGTGGGGCATTGGCCCCCTCCGAGATGACCGCCGCTGAGGTGGGTGACCTGCGGGCTTTGCTTGGTGAGCAAGCCAGCGGGTTGACCGACGAGCAGCTGCGTGCGTCGGTGAGCGAGGAGACGGTCCGGGCAGCAAAAGACTTCGGCATCACCCGCGATGACGTTGAGGCCGCCCGCGCTGAACTGCGCGCGGCGGCGAAAGACCCTGAGTCCGTTGACGACCTGGTCGCCCTGGAATCTCTGGTAGTCCGTGAGATGAAAATTGACGGAGAGTACAACGATGACTCCAGCCAAAACGCAAAAGCAATGGATGAGTCAGTTCAGGCACTGAGAACCCTGGAAGAGTTGAACCTGCGGTTGGACCGGGACAAGAGCGCCGAACACGAAGCCGAGGAAGTAGAAATGACCATGGCGGAGTAAGCCTGGCTTAAGCGTAAGGGGCCGGGTGACCGGCCCTTTTCTATTGGCGAGCGGTGGAGGCTGTGCCACCGCGGAGGCTAGGCCGCCAGTAGCATCTTCAACATTCGCTCCCTGATGAGCGGGGCCCGGCGAGTCTGGGCGTGATACGCGTCGAACCGGGTGCCGTCCAAGTCCCGCGCCAGCTCTCCATGCCGTGGAAACGGATGCAGGATTTTCGCGCCTGTGGGCAACACCCGGGTCGCGCGCGCCAGGTCGAGGTCGAACCCCTGTGCCTGCGCGGTCGGGGCGTTCCAGTGCACGACAGAAGTCAGGTACAGCGCGTCCGTTCTTGAAAGCACCTCGTCCACCTCCTGGGCGCACGAACCCAGGTACTCGGGAACCGGCTGGTCGAGGTACTCCCGTCCCATCGCCAATCCGACGGGGCTAAGCAGCTGGACCCGAGCCCCGAGCCGCTGCAGGCCCTTGACCAGGGAATGATGCACGCGGTGGTCTCTCAGGTTGCCCATGAGTGTTACCCGTTTTCCCGAGAGGCCTTCTGCCCTCAAGGCCGCGATGTCCACCAGCGCCTGGGTGGGGTGCTCGTTGCTCCCGTCCCCAGCGTTCACAAAAGGGACCCGCATGTTCTCGAGTAGGGCGGGTCTCAGGCGATGCGCAGTGCGGGCGACCACACAGTTGCTGGTGAGCCCAAGCTGGAAAATTTCGTCCTCGAAATCGCAGACGTTGCGCGGCGCCTCGCCCGTGGCTGTGAGGGTAATTGGCGCCAAGCCCACGCGGACTGCGGCGCGGGCAAAGCTCGACATTGTTCGCAGACTGGGCTGCTCGAACAGGAATGCAAGGGTTCCGTGCAACGGTTCGCAAGAGCGCGGCGTAAGCACGCTCGGGTCGGTCAATGTCAGAATTTCGGCGGTCGTCAGGTCGTCGATGCCTCGGAGATGGCGAGCCACGGTCACAGCTCCACCGAGACGATGCCGTAGGCGATATCCGGGTTTCCGGCGGCGGCGTGCTGCGCAGCCAATTGTGAAAAAGCAATACGCTTTTTAGCTCTGGACAGGACATCGGGGCCGTAGAGCGTGCACTCCGCGAGGGCGGGCAGGGCCAGCGTTACCGGAGAAGGGTTTTCCAACTTCCTGGCGCCGTCGACGCGAGCCAGAGGCTCTTCTGGCTGAAGGTGCCAGCGGACCGGACTCCGGCCGAAAATGCTGGCTGCCAGGTCTTCGAGCTCCCAGCGGCCGGCTCGGGCGTCGCCCAGCGTCATGCCCATCACCAAGGCCTGAATCGGTACTTGAGCGGGAACCTCCGCGCGTAACTTTTGCAGCGCGCGGAAGGTGGCCAGCTGCAAGTCTAGCCCGGACACGCCTCCGTTCGAGGTCATAGGCAGGTCGCCGCGCGCCGGCGCCGGCGCGAAGGGCATATTCGCTAGCACCAGCACGGGCGCTTGCGAGGCCAGGGCGGGCCCACTTGGAACTCCCGTCCGGATGTCGTTGAGGATGCTGAGGTAGCGGGCGGGGTCCAAGCCGTTGATGAGCTTGTTCACCTCAGCGTAGGCGAGGGCGCGCGGGTTGATGTCCAGCAGCACCTGCAATGGCCGGGAGCAGGCCAGGGCCGAGTGGCCGACGCCACCCGCCAGGTCATAGAGCACCCCTGCCCGCTGCAACCAACCCGTTTCGCTGGCGCAGGCCAGCAACGCCCGGCTCTCGTCATGAAAGGGGAATGCGCGAAAGTCAGCCGGCGCCCAAACCCCGTCAGTGACGAACACGCGTTCGTGGTGTAGGTTGACGCGCACGGCCAACACGCCGCCGTCAACCAGACCCACGCTTTCCAGGGCGGGCATCGGGGCGCCCCCAGCAAGCACAAAAGGCCGGGCCTGCTGGACGGAATTGCTCCAGAACAGGTATTCAGGGGTGGCAAGGATGGTGCGCAACTCGGAGTTGAGCGCACCAGCCAGGCCGACTTGCTCTCGCAAGTGAGTGGAAACCAGAAAAAGTTGGTCAGTATTCAAAATGAGGCCTTAATGCTCCGGCCGGGTGAAGTCCCGGCCGGGTAGGCTCTGTGTAGGGCGCGGAAGAGTTAAGGCGGTGCCGTGGCCTTGTTTAAGGGGTGCGCGATGCGCTTAGCTCCTCCGGGCAATGCCGAGTGCCTCCTAAAGTCATATTGTTCGAGGCGTTCTAATGGTTTTACCGGATAAGGCGCGCGGTTACAATGATGATATCAAAGACATACTGTGGCACTCCCTTCCATCCGCAACTCCCTGACCCACCCGTTCGATTCCGAAGCGGAGGACGCCCTGTTTATAGGCGAAACTCTCGCTGGGCGTACTTTGGCGCAGGCGGCGTTGACCCGTGCGGTCGAAGCGCATGACCGGCAGGGTGAGGCCCAAGCCTCCTTGGCCCTGAGCCGCGCCTTCGTTCTTGAATCGCGCATGCAGCTAGCTTATCGCGCAAGTACCCGGGCATATGAGCTTTTTGTTCAGGAGTCTAATGCCGAGGGGCAAGCGAACGCTTTGGCCACCGTCAGCTACAGCGCCAGCACCCTTGGGCTTGACGAGATGGCTCTGCTGGCGGCGGAGACCGGAGTCACCGTGCGCGAGCAGACGGAAGACCCGGGCTCGCGGGCGGCAGGTTTCAATTACTTGGGCATCGCCTCGTTCTGGGCGGGGGACTTCGAGACGGCATCCGGGATTCTGGAGGCCTCTGTCTGGTTCGCCGACGAAGATACGCAGCACACGGGCGCCGGGTTTCAGCCCTTGGTGAATTCATGCATTTCGGAAATCCTCCACCTCGTCGAGCGGGAGCGGACCTCGAGCGAGCCTGCGGATTTGGCCAGGCTGGCCAAACTGTTGAGCCAGTGTGCGGCACGGGTTCGGCGGGGAGATGCTGCGGTGGGCGGACGCTCGGCCAGCATCGGGCTGCTGCTGCTGGATTTCGCCAACTGTTTTTATGCGTGCAAGTCAGGGCAGCTGGATGAAGCCTCGACCCATCTTCGCA
>CXWL01021841.1_pt1 | contig 13815 bp, 11 predicted proteins | sample 590931 | NCBI WGS metagenome assembly CXWL01 (sample SAMEA3498368, study PRJEB10139) | groundwater metagenome | biome: water well; material: biofilm material | place: Germany | collected 2015-04-27 | reverse complement strand
CGATGATGTTGATCTTGTGCCCGGCCCACTCGCACGGGATCAGGGCGAGGCTCAGGCTGATCTTGCGCTTCACTTCGTCGGGTTCGAAGTCGGAGGTGGTGGTGCCATCCTCCACCTTCCCCAGCCGCGACGTGCCCCCCGAGGAGAAGAGCGCCGCTTCCGCCAGCGAGGTCTTCCCGGTGCCACCGTGTCCCAGCAGGACGACGTTGCGGATCTGGTCGGTGGTGTACTCTCTCATACCAGGAGACCTCCTGAAGGAAAGCGTGACGGTGACGCGGACGGCCCGATGCCCGATGGGTCACGATCATACCAGCGCTCTCGCCAATATGAAACCGCCTTCCCGGGGTAGCGGTTTGTCCGGGCCGGTCGCCGCTTGTACCCGCCTTCGTCGCGGGCGTACTCTGCGGGCGTGAATCCTCAGCTCGCCGCCCGGCACCCCGTCGCGCCTCGTTCGTGCAGGAGATGGCCACGCCATCACTCCGCCCTGACGCGGGGCCTGTTCGCGTGAGCGCTCTCGCCCGTATGAAGCCGTCGCTCGAGCGGCATCGCCTGACCCTGGCGGTGGCGGTGGCCGTGAACATCGTCCTCCTCGCGGCCTATCTGTGGAGCCGCGGCGGCCAGACGATCACCGTCCGCATCGAGGCGCGCGGCGATGAGTTCGCGGCGATTGTCGACGGGCGTGAGCGGGCGCGGGTAACGGCGGCCGCAGCGGATTCCGCCGGCCCGATCGTCTCGTTGCGACAGAAGGGTGACGTCGAGCTGCCCAGCTTGCCCGATCCCTCCGGCGTGCGCCGCGTCCGGGTGACTGACCTATCATCTGGTGAAGTCCTGTTCGCCTGGGATGCCGGCGACCCTGTGCCAGCCGATGTGCTGGTGGAGTCGGTGCTGGGCCGCGCGATCGACCTCTCCGGGCGCGCGTGGCGCGACTACGCCGTCGAGGTGACCTACGCCAACCCGCTCGCGGGCGGCATCATCGTGCGTTCCGGGGGCGCGGCCAATGCGCCCGGCGTTACCTTCGGATTCAATCGTCTGAACAATCAGACCTTCGGCTTCCTCAACTACACGAGTGCGAATGACGCCTCGGAAAACATTGGCTTCGAGAACGAATTCGACCGCAGCGAGGGCGTGCGCGCGTTGGTGACGATGGCCTTGCGCGCCTATCCGCTGGCGCTCCTGCTGATCGCCGCCTGCGCTGTCATCGCGGCGGCCGGCGCGTTTGTTCCGCTGCCAGACGTTCGCCGCGCGATCGGATTCGACGCGCAGGCCTACGCCTGGTACGCGGCCGGCGCCTTCGCGCTCGCCGCGTTCGTGCTCGCCTCGTTCGTCATGTCGAGGTACGGCCAACGCATGCCGCACATCGTAGACGAGACGTCCTACATCTTCCAGGCGAAGCTGCTGGCTTCCGGCCACGTATACACGACTCCGCCCGCCATCCCTGAGGCGTTCGCCTTCTGGTCCGAGCCCTTCGTCATCGACGTCGGCGGCCGGTGGGCCAGCTTCTACCCCTTCGGGCATCCGGTGATGCTGGCGATCGGTGCGCGCGTCGGGGCGATCTGGATCATGCCGCCGCTCGTTGGCGCCGGATGCGCTGTCCTGCTGTTTGTGATCGCAAAGCGCGTCTATGGATTGCACACCGCCTTGCTCGCGCCGTTGCTGCTGGTGACATCGCCGTTCTTCCTCATGCAGGCGAGCAGCTTCATGTCCCACAACACCGCCGCGTTCTACCTGCTCGCGGCGATTGCCTGCGTCGTCATGCCGAAACGAAACGTGGCGGCCTGGGGCGTCATCGCAGGTCTTGCATTCGGACTGCTGTTCAACACGCGGCCGCTTACCGCTGTCGCGCTCATTCCGGCCTTTGCGCTGCTGCTGTCTCTACCGTTGTTCAGCGTGGTGGAGCGCCCGGCGGCCATCACGCGTATCGCCGGGTTCATCGCCGGTGGGCTGCTGATGCTCGGCGCCTACTACGCCTATAGCCACGCCACCACCGGCAGCTTCGACAACGGCTACCAGGCCTCGGGCGATCTCGGAGCGGCGCTGGGATTTGGAGGATCAGCTCATAGCGTGTCCCAGGGCCTCGAGAATATGCAGCTGCAGCTTGCGACGTTCGTGCTCGTGATGAACGGCTGGCCCGCGTTCGTCGGCCTGTTGTTCGTCCTGGTGCCCTTCATGACCGGCACGAGAGACCCGTTCGACTGGTTCCTGCTCGTCGCCAGCGTGTCGGTGATGGCCGCGTGGATCATCTTCAAGGCCAGTGGCCTCGCCTACGGACCCCGCTACTGGTACGAGATCATGCCGCTGCTGCTCCTCCTCTCCGCCCGCGGCGTCGTGCGGTGCGTCGAAATTGGCGCTGACATCGCTGCCGCCGCGCTCCCGCATCGTGACGGGCGTCAGCCGTACACCCTGCTCGGCCACCTTGCGGTCGGCGCGCTCGTCGTCGTGCTGTGCGCGCTCTCCCTCAATGGCTGGCTGCTCGGCCGCGATCCTTCGTGGCGCGCCTATGCCACGCCAGCGAGCGCGAAGGAGGTTCGGTTCTACATGGACGACCGCCTGATCCGGGCCATCGACGCGGTCAACCCGCAGAATGCCCTCGTCCTCGTGCGTGATTGCGGCGACTACTACGGCTGCTACCAGAGCGTCTTCTGGCTCAACGACCCGGACCTGAAGGGGGATATCGTCTACGCGAACGATCTGGGCCCTGGCAACGCCGAGCTCTTCGTTCTGTACCCCTGCCGAGATCTGTACTACGCGACCTACGATCCCCCCACTGTCGAAGCCTCCGGTTCCACGCCCTGCCCGTAGTTGGCGCGCAGGAGCATAGGGGTGGCGTATCACTGTGCACCGGGAACTCGCTACAGCCGCGCTTCGATCCAAGGCACGATCATCTCGATCAGCCGCTCGCGCGGATCGGCCAGGCTGCGTCCTTCCTCGCCGACCGCGTTCAGGTAGTGGTCGGCGTAGGGCAGTTCCAGCATCGTCTTGTCGGTGGCGCCGCTCTTCGCGAACAACTCCTGCTGCTCCGACGGAAAGATGTCGCAGTCGCCATCGGCGTAGACGATGAGCGTGGGGATGGTGACGTGCGCGATGGTGTCCGGCAGTTCCGCCTGGCTGCTCAGGCCGCTCCAGGTGCTCAGCCAGGCGCGCGGCGTCATCACCCGCGCCAGCCCCAGCGCCGCGTAGTTGCCGATGATCGGGTCGCCCGGCGAGAAGATGCTGCCGATGGGCCGCTTGCTGGGGTCGATCGTGGGATCGAGGTACGCGGGGTTCGCCAATGTGCGATAGATGATCATATAGCGGCCCAGCCAGCGGCGCCGCGTGATCGCCGCCTGGTTCTCGACGCGAAGCGCGGCGAAGCTTTCCGATCGGGTGCGCTGGCGAGCGTCCTGCTGCTCCTCGATGGCGGCCCGCGCGATCACGTCCAGGCGATGATTTCGCTCGCGCTGCTTCTGACGGTAGCCCGCCAGCCAGACCTTGTCGTACGCGCTGTGCTCGGGGAACGGCCGATAGCCGTTGGCCGGGTTGTACATATCCCAGACAGGGTCGACCGCCAGAGGGTCGTGTTCGTCGACCACCGCCGGATCGAGCACGTTCAGCATGAAGCGCCCTTCGCCCAGGTGGGCGGCGACCGCGATATACAGATCGCCTTCCGGCATCTCCTCTCGTGTGAGATCGATCGCCTCGCCGCCGGGCGTGCGTGTGAGCCGATCGCCGGGCGCTCTTGACGCCTCTGACTGGTAGAAGCCGAGCAGCGATCCGCCGCCGCTATTGCCCAGCAGGATCACCTTCTCGAACCCGAGGCCCCGCAGATGCCGCATCCCGGCGGCGATGTCGAACAGCAGGCGCTCATGCACCATGTCGGTGTCGTTGTTCAGATAACGGCTGTTGTGGCCGAAGACGGCGTAACCTCGCCCCACCAGCCCCGGCACAACATAATGCCGCGAAAACTCGCCCCGGGGATGCATCAGGTAGACGGCTGTCCTGGGTTCGTGGCCCGCTGGCCGGTACAGGACGCCAAAGCTCTGGCCGGTGTCGGTGGCTTCGAGCCAGTAGAGGTCGCGGCGTATCGCCGGGTCGAGTTCAGCGAAGGCAAAGGGCAGGCGTCGCTGCCGGGCGGGTGCTGATTCGTTCGTCATGCCGGAGAGCCTATAGAATCTGGCGTCCTGATTCCAGTTTCTCGATGCGAGATTCGTCCCACGTCAAATCCGGCCGAAGATTCTATGCACGGGGCAGATCAATGGTGATAAGATAGGCCCCACGAACACCGTAGCGGGGGCATTCTCGAAGAGTCGCCTACGGTGACAGCCCGTGCGGTTCCCGTGACTACGGCAGGAGGTGCGACCGATGCAACTCAAGACCGGCGGCGTCCACCACATGGCCCTCGTCTGCAAGGACGTGGCGGCCACCCACGACTTCTACACGAAGGTGATGAAGATGCGGCTCACCGCCGCCATCACCGTGCCGCCTATGCCCGAGGACGAGGCGATGCACGTGTTCTACGACATGGGCGGCGGCAACCAGCTTGCCTTCTTCTGGTTCAAGCACGCGGAAGCGGCCATCATCGGCCAGGCCCGTCCGCAGAACTTCACCACCGTCAGCGCCCACGGCAGCATGCACCACCTCGCCTTCGGCGTCGATTCCGAGGAAGACGTTCTGGCCTGGCGCGAGCACATCAAGGACAGCGGCCGCAAGGTCACCCCGATGATTGACCACGGCTTCTGCAAGTCGATCTACTTCCACGACCCGGACGGTATCCAGCTCGAGATCAGTTACTGGGTCCGTGCGCTGAACCACACGGACATCCAGGACAACGTCCTCCGCCGCGCCGGCATTCGGCTGGAAGAACCCGCGCTGGCTTAAGGCGAGGCTTGGGAATGACCGAAAGGGCGGCCTTGCGGGGCCGCCCTTTGTTGTGTCTTGTCGGTGCCGCGTCGCGCTACGCCATCGCGCCGGTCGCCGCTGGTTGCTGGGTTCCGGCGTGCGCCTCCCTTTCAACCAGCCACTCGCCCGCCCAGGCCGAAATCGCCTCCACCGCCTCCCCTAACGCCTGCCCCTTCTCTGTCAGGTGGTACTCGACACGCACCGGCGTCGATGGCGTCACCTGGCGCTCCACCACGCCCTCGGCTTCCAACTCCTTCAGGCGCTCTGACAGCATCCGATCGCTAAGCCCCGGGATCGTCACGGTCAATTCGCTGAAGCGGTTCACATTGCCCAGAAGCGCCCGGATGATGGCGCCGGTCCAGCGCGCGCCGATCAACTCCACGGCGCGGTGGTAGTAGGGGCAGAAGGCTTCGCGAGCGGGCTCGGCTTCGGATGCGGTACTCATCGCCCCAGCATTCTTACACAAAATAAGCCCCTTGACAATAGTTAGCTAATGTGGCTATAGTTACTTACGAAAGGTAATCCGCAAGCCGGATATCCGATAGAACAGATTCAAAAAGGACATACAGACATGACCACCCTAGCCCTAGCCCCTTCCGCCGTTAGCACCTGGAGCATCGATTCCACCCACTCCGTGGCCGAGTTCGCCGTGAAGCACATGATGGTCTCGACCGTCCGCGGCCGTTTCCGCGACTTCGATGGCACACTGATCATCGACGAGAAGGACCCGTCCCGCTCGACCATCTCCGCCGCCATCAAGGTCGCGAGCGTCGACACCGGCGCCGACCAGCGTGACGAGCACCTGCGCTCGGAAGACTTCTTCAACGCCGAGAAGTTCCCCGAGATCACCTTCACGGGCACAGGGATTGCTCCGGACGGCGACGACTGGAAGCTCGCCGGAGACCTCACCATCCGCGATGTCACCCGCCCCATCGTCCTCGACGTCGAGTTCGAGGGCCGCGGCCCTGACGCCTTCGGCGGCGAGCGCGCAGGCTTCACCGCGCAGGTGAAGATCAACCGCAAGGACTTCGGCGTTAACTGGAACGGCGTCATCGAAGCCGGTGGCGTCGTCGTCAGCGATACTGTGAAGATAGTGCTGAACATCGAGGCTGTGCGGCAGGCCTAGATTAGTGATGGGTGGGGGCATTGATAGAGCGCTCCCACCGTCACACTACGAACGCCGGTACGCACGACATGCTGATCGACCAACAAGAGGAGCCACACCATGCCGAGCATCACGAACCTCAACCACGCCGTTCTTTATGTGTCCGACGTCGCCCGCTCGCGCGACTTCTACCAGAAGGCCTTCGGTTTCGAGGTGGTGGACAGCATGGGTGAGCAGGCCGTGTTCCTCAAAGCGGCCGGCGGCGACAACCACCACGACCTCGCGCTCATGTCCGTCGGGGCGGATGCCCCGCGCCCACCCCGCGGCTCCGTCGGCCTCTACCACCTGGCCTGGGAGGTCGAGACCATCGAGGATCTCGCCGCCATGGCCGAGACGCTCGCCACCCTCGACGCGCTGGCCGGGATGAGCGACCACGGCGTCTCGAAGTCGCTGTATGCGAAAGACCCCGACGGCATCGAGTTCGAAGTGATGTGGCGCGTCCCCCGCGAAGCCTGGGGCGAGTACGAGCGCAAGGCCGTCGTCCTCCCCCTCGATCTCCAGCGCGAACTCCAACGCTTCGGCAAAGCCGCCGCCCCGGCGAAGTGACCCGCGCGCGGGCGAAGCATTAAATAGAGGGCGGCCATTGGCCGCCCTCTGTTCTCCCGCACTGCAGAGTCGCTGCCGTCGGCAACTACCGCTTGCCGCGCTTCGGCGCATCCGCATCTGGATTCAGGCCAAAGGAGACGTGAACCGTCGCTCCGAATCGCCCAGGGTCTCCCCCCGTCTTCGCGAACGCCTTGTCGAGGTCTTCCTGGAAGTTGTGTAGGTCCTGCGGGTCGTCGCCCTCCATGATGAAGATGTCCGAAGCCTCGTGCGTGAAGCCGCCCGTCCAGTAGCGCCGCAGGATGTCGACCTTGCCGCCGTACTTCTTTAGCGTCTGCTCCAGCGCCTTCCCTGCCTTCGCCTTCTCCGCATCGGGCATCCCCGCGTAGGTGGGTGGAGTTTTCGCGAACACCACCACTGCGTACTTTCGACCAGCCATATTGCTTCCTCCTGTTGCGTTCCCTGCCAGCGGAATCGCTGCGTGGTTCCTAGCCCTTCTTGCACACGTAGTAGTCGTTCATGATGTCGCCTTCCACGTGCTCGACGCTGACGTCCTTGAACCCGCTTCCGCCAGCAGTTCGCGCGCCCCGTTGTAACGGTCGATCAGCGCCCCGAATGCCGCCTCATCCCCCGCCCGCAACAGCTCCACCGTCCGTGCGTCGTTTGCGGCAATGTCAGGCGAATCCGACTGAGTCATCGTCAGGAATATACAACCACTGACAACTGAGCACTGATAACTGACAACTGATTGACATCCGCCAACCGCAGGAGTATCGTGGCTGCACAACCGAATATTGATGCGCCTGGGGTGGCCCAAGCCGAAAGGTCTTGAGCCAATAGGGCAAGCCGGTGAAAAACCGGCGCTGTCGCGCAACTGTAAGTCTGCCAACCGCGGACGAGCCAGAAAACCTGCCCAGGCCTATCCGCAACCTTCGCGTGAAAGGGGCAGGAACCATGTTGCACGAACATTGACGCCGCCCCGAACGAAGCCTCGTTCGGGTTTTTCATTTCTTCATCCCGCCTACTGATCTCTACGAGGTGAATCGCTGTGCTCCAACGGCTTCTATTCACGTGCGCGGCCCTGGCTTTGGGTCTCGCCGCCATCACGCACGTCACCGCCGCGACTCCTGAAACCGCCGCCGCCCTCCACGCTGCTCAGTACACGCGCTCGCTTCAGAACACCGACGGCGGATTCCCCGACTTCGGCGCCTCATCCACCGCCAGCGGCACCCTCGACGCCGTCTTCGCCCTCGCCGCCGTCGGCATCAACGCCAGCGCCGTGACGAACAGCGGCGTCGGCCCGGACGACTATCTCGCTACCCAGGCCGCGACGTATACCACTGCCTCCGGTGGCGCCGCCAAGCTGACCGCCGGTCTCGCTGCGATGGACATCGACCCGACGAACTTCGCCAGCATGGACGTGCTGGCCACGATGGAGGCCACGTACAATCCCGGCACTGGCGCGTCCGGCACAGACACCTACGCGCAGGCGTTGTTTATCATCGCCGAAGCATCCCTCGACCGGCCTGTGCCGCCTCTCGCCGTCACGTATCTGCGCTCGCTGCAACTTCCCAGCGGCGCCTGGGAATACTGCTGCGCCTTTGGGGCCGACACCAACACCACCGCGGTTGCCGTGCGCGCGCTGATCGCCGCTGGCGTGCCCTCGTCCGACGCGGACGTCGCGGAGGCCATCGCCTACCTGCACGCCGCGCAGTACACCGACGGCGGGTTTCCCTACAACCCGCCCTTCGCGTCTGACCCCAACTCCACCGGCGTCGTCATTCAGGCGATCGTCGCGCTCGGGCAGGATCCGGGTTCGGGCGGGCCGTGGGATCTCGGGGGCGGCAACCACCCGCTCGCCTACCTCCGCGCCCAGCAGAACCCGGCGAACGGCGCCATCCAGTACTTCGGCTCGGACAACGCCTTCGCCACCTACCAGGGCATCCCCGGCCTGATCCTCAGCGCCTTCCCCGAGTTCCAGGACTTCCCCCCGGCTGACGCTGATGCCGACGGATTCGCCGACGCGCCGCAACAGCTACACCGCGGCCCCGCGAACGCGGCGGTCACCTTCGACAACTGCATCGGCATCGCTAACGCTGCGCAGGTCAACACCGACGGCAACTTCCTCGACAATTCACCGCCCTGGTCTCCCGGCACTGACGACAAGACGCGCGTGCGTTCCGACTCCCTCGGCGACGCCTGCGACGCCGACGACGACAACGACGGCCTCACCGACGCCGCCGAGGCCTCCGGCTCGTCCTGCGGCGGGACCGTGACCAACCCTAACCTCGGCGACACGGATGTGGATCGCGTGCTCGACGGCGCGGAGTGTGCGTTGGGTACCAACCCGACGCTTGCCGCCAGCAAGCCCACCGCCGCTCAGTGTGGTGTCTCGACCGACAGCGATGGCGATCGCCTGAGTGACCGCACCGAGTTCTGCGGTTACAACAGCAATCCCAACAACATCGACAGCGACGGCGATCGCCTGCTCGACGGCGCGGCGGACGGGTGCGAGGCGGCGTCGATCGACGGCAATCTTAAAGTGAACTCGGGCGACCAGCTCCTGATGGTGCTCGAGATCATCCGCGAGCCGTCGCCGGCGCTTCGTCTCCCGAACTTCGACGTAGACAAAGACGGCACGGTGTCGTCCGGCGATCAACTGCTGCTGGCGATCTTCATCGCCGTTCCGGTGCCCTGCCCATGATGCATAGCGCGGCGATCGGGCGAGTCTCTCGCGTCCGGGGTGGCGCTCTGCATCCCGGCGTGTGGTTGGTGTGGTTCGCCGCCGGGTTGGTGATGACGATGCTCACCTCCAACCCGCTCTACCACGCCACGATCGCCCTCGCCGCGGTCGTCGTCTACGCCGCTGCCCGCGACGGGCGCCCACGCGCCTTCGACGCTCTGCTCGTGGTTGGCGTGCTCTTCGCCCTGCTCACCGTCCCCCTTAACCTCATCACCGGCAGCACCGGCCCGACCGAACTCTTCGGGATGCCGTCGGCCACGCTGCCGGGCTGGCTCGGCCACGTACAGCTCGGCGGCGACGTCACGGCGGAGTCACTGCTCTACGCCGTCGACAGCGCTCTCGCCCTGATCGCCCTGATCTGCCTTGCCTGCGCCTTCAATGCCTCCGTCGACCACTTCCGCCTCCTCAAGCTCGTCCCCCCCGCCTTCGCCCAGCTCGGCATCATCGTCACCGTCGGCCTCGTCCTCATCCCCGAGACCATCGCCGCCGCCGCTGCGACGCTGGAGGCGCGCACCGTGCGCGGCCACCGGATGACCCTCGCCGCCGTGCCCGGGCTGCTGGCGGCCCTGCTCGGCCAGGCGCTCGAACGCTCCGTGCAGCGCGCCGAGTCGTTGGAAGCCCGCGGCTTCGGCAGCCTCTCCGATCCGCCCCGCGCCGGTGAGTCGCTGCTCGCCCTGTCGGCGCTGGCTGTCCTGACCGGCAGCGGATTCGCCTGGTTCTATGCGCCTGACGCCCGCCTGATATGGGCGTTGTCCGCGCTGCCTGCCGCCGTCCTGCTGGCGGTCGTCGCCTGGCGCATGGGCTCGCGCGGCACCGCCGTCCGCCTCTTCATGCCGCCGTTCACGACAGCCGATGCGCTCGTGACCGCGTTCCTCCTCGTGGGTGTGCTCGCCTTCTTCGCCCTGCGTGCCTCCGGTGTCGCTGCTGTCACCTACCTCCCCTTCCCCAAAGCGACGGCGCCATCGTTCGCTCCCATCGCCGCAATATCTTGCCTGGTCCTCCTCACGCCTCTCGTATCATTCGTCCGTCAGCGAGAGGCCGCCTGATGGGCATCGTCACCACCACTGGCCTCTCTTTTGCCTACGGCCGCTCCCCGGACTACGCCCTCCGCGAGGTGAATATCGACGTGCCCGCCGGCGAGTTCCTGCTCGTCGCCGGCGCCTCCGGCAGCGGCAAGTCCACCCTCCTGCGCTGCATCAACGGCCTCATCCCGCACTTTCACGGCGGGACGTTCTCTGGCGTCGTCATGCTCGATGGTGTCGATACCCGTCAGCGCCAGCCGCGCCAGCTCGCGGGCATCGCCGGCATGGTGTTCCAGGATCCCGAGGGGCACAAAGTTGCCCGTACCGTCGAGGAAGAGATCGTCTTCGCGCTGGAGAACGCGGGAGCGTCGCGTTCCCTGATTCGTCGGCGGCTCGAAGAGTCGCTCGACGCCATTGGCATCGCCGCCCTGCGCACCCGCGAACTCGCGACTCTCTCCGGTGGAGAGCTACAACGCGTGGCCATCGCCTCCGTGCTCACGCAGCAGCCGAAGGTCCTCCTCCTCGACGAACCAGCTTCCCAACTCGACCCCCAGGCCGCCGACGACGTCTTGCGCACCGTGCGCGACCTCCGCGACGACCACGGTGTCACCGTCATCGTCGCCGAACACCGCCTCGATCGCTTTCTCCAACACGCCGACTCCGTCGCTCACGTCGCCATCGATGGCCGAGTTTCCATGCTCGAGCCCCGGGAGGCGGCGCAGACGTTGGCCGGTGCGCCGCCCGTCAGCGAGATCGGTCGCGCCCTCGACTGGCCGTCTATCCCCCTCTCCGTCGCCGAAGCCCGCCGCATGATGAACGGGACGCGACCTACAATCCCGCCATCGCTGCCTGCACGCAGCCCATCTGTTTCGGGCGCCGTCGCGGCTGCTCTGCGTGGCGTATCGGTCAGTCTCGGTGGCCGGCCAGTGCTGCATGCATTCGACGTGCAGTTCCGCGAGAGCGAGATCACCTTCATCATGGGCCGCAACGGCGCTGGTAAAACGACGCTCCTCCGCACGCTCGCCGGCCTCGTCCCTGTGGCGCGCGGTGAAGTTGCCCCCGACCCGATCGAGACGCGCCGCAGCCACTTCCGCGATCTCGCTTACGTCGCTCAAGACCCCGGCGCCGTCCTCGGACAGCCCACGGCCGCCCGCGAGATCGAAGACGTGCTCGCCGGCACAGGCCGCACGCCGCACGAGTCCACGTCCGACACGCTCGCGCGATGGGGCCTCGCCACACTCGCCGAGAAGGACCCGCGCGACATCAGCGGCGGCGAGCGTCAGCGACTCGCCCTCGCGGCCATGCTCGCCGGTGATCCCAAACTAATCCTCCTCGACGAACCGACCCGCGGCATGGACGCTGTCTCCAAGGACACGCTGATCGATGTGCTGCGCCAACGGCGTGATGCCGGCGCCTGCGTCATCGTTGCCTGTCACGATGTCGAGCTGGCCGCCCGCTGCGCCGACCGCGTCGTCCTCCTCGCCGAGGGCGACATCATCGCCGACGGCTCGCCCGCCGACGTGCTCACAGGCTCCATCACCTTCTCCACCCAGGCGAACAAGCTCTTCGGCGGCAACGTCCTCACCGTCGAGGACGCGGTCGCTGTCGCGCGAGGAGTCGGCGCATGAACAAGCTTCTGCTCTCACTGATCATTGCTGCTGCGTTCGTCCTCGGTCTCCATCATCAAACGGAAACCGAAGCCGCATCGGTCGCCCAGCCGACGGCATCGTCCGACTGTGCCCCGCGCTCGGCCACCGGCATTGGCGTCAACCGCGCCGCCCTCGTCGTCACCTTCGAGGATGGCCACAGCCAGACCTTCTGCATCGGATTTGTCGAAGACTCCATCTCCGGCCTCGAACTGCTGCGGCGCTCCGGCCTTCCGCTCGTCACCAGCGGCAACGGCGGCCTCGGTTCCGCCGTCTGCAGCATCAACGGCGAAGGCTGCTCCAACCCCGGCGACTGCTTCTGCAAGTGCAAAGGCGGCACCTGCGCGTTTTGGGCCTACTATCACTATGCGAACGGCGCCTGGCAGATCTCTCCGCTCGGTGCGTCCGGCTGGACGGTGAGGGATGGTGATGCCGACGGCTGGTCGTGGGGCGGCGGTGGCGTCAACGGCCCCGACGAATCTCCAGACTGCGCCCAACCCACCCTCACGCCCTCCCCGCTGCCAACGAGCACCGACGTCGCCGAGACCCCGACGCCCATTCCGACAAACACGCCGCGCCCCACCCGCACGCCCTCACCCGACCCCTCGGCGCCGCCTCAGCCGCCAGCCGTCGCGCCTCCTCCCACAGTCGACGCCCCCACGACGCTCGTGCCAGAATCGGAGGTGCTGGCGGAAGGCGCTGTTCCGCTCACGGCCATTCCTGGCGCGGCGACACCGTCGCCGCGCATCACCGGAACGCCCCCGCTCCTCACACCGTCGCCGGGCGCCGCGGCCGCCCGCGCCCGCACCTCCGCCACGCCCACGGCGGCCACCGGCGTCATCCGCGTCTCCCCCGAACAGGGCGAAGCCAACGCCCGTGCCTCTGCCGGCGAAGGCGGCGGCTCGCCCTGGGGCCTCCTGACCTTCGCCGCCGTTTCCGTCGTCCTCATCGGTGCCGCCGCCGCAATGTTCGTCCGCAGGAGGCCGCATGCTGATCGCTGAGGCCGGCACCGCGGTCTTTCGCGCGCAATCTCCGGCGTCGGTCCGCTGGCGGCAGTGGTTCGGCATGGCCGTGTTGTGCGCGACAATGGCGATCGGCATCGCCGCCTTCCTGTATCCGTTCCTTCTGTCGCACGCCCCGGGTTCGAGCGAGAACGCCGCGCACAGCGGCGACGCGCCGCTGATCTTTGGACTGATCGGTGCCGCCTCGTGCGCGCTCTTCCTCGCCGAACTCGCCGGTGGTGGCATGAACGCCAAGGTCGCCGGTGTCTTGGCCGTGCTCGCGACGGCCGCCGGCGTGCTGCGACTGCCGCCCCTGCCGGCCGGCGCCAGCGCCTTCTACGCGCTCGTGATCCTCGGTGGCTATGTCTACGGCCCCCGCTTCGGGTTCCTGCTCGGCGCGCTGTCGCTGCTGATGTCCGCCCTGCCGTCCGGCGGCCTCGGGCCCTGGGTGCCGTTCCAGATGTACGCTGCCGGCTGGCTCGGACTGAGCGCCGGATGGGCCGGCATCCTCGCCGCCAAGATCAAGCCTTCGCCCCGCATAGAAGTCGCCGGCCTCGTCGCCTTCGGTGTGCTGTGGGGCTTCCTCTACGGCGCCATCATCAACCTCTGGTTCTGGCCCTACGTCGCCGCCGGCGAGGAGATCTCCTGGCAGCCCGGCATGGGTCTGCTCCAGACCCTCCAGCACTACTGGGCCTTCTACGCCCCCACCTCGTTCGGCTGGGACATCTGGGCCGCCGCCTGCAACGGCATCTTGATCGCCCTCGCCGCCCGCCCCCTCCTCGCCACCCTCACCCGCTTCCGCGACCGCTTCCAAATCCGC
>CXWL01046180.1_pt1 | contig 13819 bp, 8 predicted proteins | sample 590931 | NCBI WGS metagenome assembly CXWL01 (sample SAMEA3498368, study PRJEB10139) | groundwater metagenome | biome: water well; material: biofilm material | place: Germany | collected 2015-04-27 | reverse complement strand
GGCGACAAGGTGTTTGTGGCTCGCAAGCCGGTCTAGAGCGCCCAGAAAACCGAAGAAGGGCGCGCGCCACAAAAACGCCCAAATCACCCCCCTTGCGGCGCTGCAGCAAAGGGTGCATATCCCCGCGTTCGCCGGGGGTTAACCTCGGTGAAAACCTGTCCAAGACTGCAGGCGCCACGCACGAAAGCCGCCCCAAAAGGGTGTTTTGTGCGCGGCTTAAATCTTTGAAAGCACGGTGAAAACCAGAGCTTTCGGGGGGCCGGCAATAGACAGAAGCTGACGTTTTTCGGGGTGGGCGTCAAGCCCGTTCCCGCAGGCCGGCCTCTGGGACAGGGCGCGCACGGATGCGCGCCGGGACCGGGGGTGTTTCCGCCGGCCGGTCGTTCCGCGTGCGCTTTTGGGCGTCCGGATTGGCCGGGGGCCCTTAACTGAGGAGACCGCAATGGATCGTGCTCAGAAGGCCGAAACGGTGGAATCGCTGAAAGGCGTGTTCGCCGGGGCTGGGGTGATGGTTGTCGGCCATTATTCCGGTTTGACCGTTGCGGAAATGACGGTGCTGCGCAGCCGGCTTCGCCAAGCCGGCGCTTCGTTGAAAGTCGTCAAGAACAGGTTGGTGAAATTGGCCATCGACGGCACGCCCAAAGCGGGTGCGGCCTCCATGTTCACCGGCCCTACGGCGATCGCTTACTCCGCCGATCCGATTGCGGCCGCAAAGGTCGCTGTCGGTTACGCGAAGGAGAAAGAGCGGTTTGTCGTTCTCGGCGGCCTGTTCGGCGACCAGGTGCTCGACAAGGACGGCGTCACGGCTTTGGCCACGCTGCCTTCCTTGGACGAACTTCGCGGCAAGCTTGTGGGCCTGCTCCAGGCCCCGGCGACCAAGATCGCAGGCGTGATCGCAGCCCCAGGCGCTCAGCTCGCGCGTGTGATCAACGCCTACGCCAGCAAGGACGCCGCCTGAACCGTTATTTCCGTGAATTTGAACTGAAACAAACAACGTCAGAAGGGTGCAAACACCATGTCGAAGCTTGATAAAATTGTAGACGATCTGTCCTCGCTCAGCGTTATCGAGGCCGCCGAACTGGCCAAGAAGCTGGAAGAGAAGTGGGGCGTCTCGGCCGCCGCGCCGGTGGCTGTCGCTGCTGTCGCCGCCGGCCCTGCAGCCGCTGTGGAAGAGAAGACCGAATTCACGGTCATGCTCACCGGCGCCGGCGACAAAAAGATCGAAGTGATCAAGGAAGTGCGCGCGATTACGGGCCTGGGCCTCAAGGAAGCCAAGGACCTGGTCGAAGGCGCGCCCAAGCCGGTGAAGGAAGGCGTGAACAAGGCCGATGCCGAGAAGTTCAAGGTCCAACTAGAAAAGGCCGGCGCCAAGGTCGACCTGAAATAATTCAGCGAAAATCGGAAGCCGGCGCCCAAAGCGCTGGCTTCCCAACGCGCATTTTGTACAAGATGCGCCGAAACGCCGCCCCCGCCCGCGGCGTTTCGATGCGATCGGAACCGCCGGTGCGCGAGCCGGCGCGGTCTGACGGGCGGAAGCGGCGCAGTCGCCCACGCTGACGGGTCTTAGTGGCCGGGGTCCGTCGTTCAGCGTGGCGCACAAGGGGAGAGCTAATGGCTCTGTCGTTCACTGGTAAGAAGCGTATCCGCAAATCCTATGGCAAGATCCCGGAAGCGGGAGCAATGCCAAACCTGATCGAGGTGCAGAAGAGTTCCTACGATCAGTTCCTGCAGAAAGATCAGCGTTCCTATGAGCGCATCGAGGAGGGCCTGCAGGCCGTTTTCAAGTCAGTGTTCCCGATCCGCGATTTTTCCGATCGCGCGGTGCTCGAGTACGTCTCCTACGAATTCGAGGAGCCCAAGTTCGACGTCGAAGAATGCCAACAGCGTGACATGACGTACGCGGCGCCGCTGAAGGTGAAGCTGCGTCTGATCGTGTTCGAAACCGATGAAGAAACCGGCGCCAAGTCTGTCAAGGACATCAAGGAACAGGACGTCTATCTCGGCGACATTCCGTTGATGACCGACAAGGGCACGTTCGTGGTCAACGGCACCGAGCGGGTGATCGTTTCCCAGATGCATCGCAGCCCAGGCGTGTTTTTCGATCACGACAAGGGCAAGACCCACGCCTCCGGCAAACTGCTGTTCGCCGCGCGCGTGATTCCTTATCGCGGCTCATGGCTCGATTTCGAGTTCGACGCCAAGGACATCATGTTCGTCCGCATCGACCGCAAACGCAAATTGCCGGCGACGACGCTGCTTTACGCGTTGGGTATGTCGAACGAGCAAGTCCTCTCTACCTTCTATCAAAGCTCCACCTACAAGCGCACGCGCGCTGGCTGGTCCACACGCTTCCGCGCCGAGCGTTGGCGCGGCGTAAAGCCGAATTACGATCTGGTCGATGCAAAGACCGGCAAGGTGGTCGCCGAGGCTGGCAAGAAAATCTCCGCGCGTATCGCCAACAAATTGGTCGAGGACGGGCTGGTCGATATCCAGGTGCCGAGCGAGGATTTGTTCGACCGCTACATTGCCGAAGACATCGTCAACCCGGAAACGGGGGAAATCTATGTCGAAGCCGGCGATGCGCTGAGCGAAGCCGTGCTTGCGACCCTGATCGAAGCCGGTATTCACGATCTGCCGATCCTCGACATCGATCCCGCCACCATCGGCCCCTACATTCGCAATACGCTGAAGCTCGACAAGAACGAGAACCGCGAGCAGGCGCTGTTCGATATCTACCGCGTCATGCGCCCCGGCGAGCCGCCGACCATCGACACCGCGGAAGTGCTGTTCAATGGCCTGTTCTCCGATGGCGAGCGTTACGACCTCTCCGCGGTCGGTCGCGTCAAGATGAACATGCGCCTCGGCCTCGACACCGACGACAGCGTGCGCGTGCTTCGTCTTGAGGACATCATCGAAGTGCTGCGCACCTTGACCGAGCTGCGCGACGGGCGCGGCGAGGTCGACGACATCGACAATCTCGGCAATCGCCGCGTGCGTTCGGTGGGCGAGCTGATGGAAAATCAGTACCGCATCGGCCTGCTGCGGATGGAGCGCGCGATCAAAGAGCGGATGTCCTCGGTCGATATTGAAACCGTAATGCCGCACGACCTGATCAATGCGAAACCAGCGGCGGCGGCGGTGCGCGAGTTCTTCGGCTCCTCGCAGCTGTCGCAATTCATGGACCAGACCAACCCGTTGTCGGAGATCACGCACAAACGCCGGCTCTCGGCGCTTGGCCCCGGCGGCCTCACGCGCGAGCGCGCCGGCTTCGAAGTGCGCGACGTGCACTTGACGCATTACGGCCGCATCTGCCCGATCGAAACGCCGGAAGGGCCCAACATCGGCCTGATCAATTCGCTCGCCACCCACGCGCGCGTGAACAAGTACGGCTTCATCGAAAGCCCCTACCGCAAAGTCCGCAGCGGCAAGCCGTCCGATGAGATCGTCTACCTCTCGGCCATGGAGGAGACCAAACACAAGATCGCCCAGGCCAATGCCGGCATTGATGAGAAAGGCAGGCTGGTCGACGATCTGGTGCAGGCGCGCGAGAACGGTGAAGCTATCCTGATCCCGCGCGAAGAAATCGACCTGATGGACGTTTCGCCCAAGCAGGTGGTTTCGGTTGCAGCGGCGCTCATTCCGTTCCTCGAGAACGATGACGCCAACCGCGCGCTGATGGGCTCGAACATGCAGCGTCAAGCTGTGCCGCTTCTGCGCGCGGATGCGCCGATCGTCGGCACTGGCATGGAAGCGACTGTGGCGCGCGATTCTGGCGCTGCTATTCAAGCGCGGCGCACCGGCATCGTCGAGCAGGTTGATAGCCAGCGTATCGTTGTACGCGCGACTGAAGAGCGCGACATGACCAAGCCGGGCGTCGACATCTATCGCTTGCTGAAATTCCAGCGCTCCAACCAGAATACCTGCATCACCCAGCGCCCGATCGTGCATGTCGGCGACCTCGTCCAGCAGGACGACATTATCGCCGACGGCCCGTCGACTGACCTCGGTGAATTGGCGTTGGGGCGCAACGTGCTGGTCGCGTTCATGCCCTGGAACGGCTATAATTTCGAAGACTCGATCCTGATCAGCGAACGCATCGTTAAAGACGATGTGTTCACCTCGATCCACATCGAGGAATTCGAAGTCGCCGCGCGCGACACCAAGCTGGGCCCAGAAGAAATCACCCGCGACATTCCCAACGTGGGCGAAGAGGCGCTGCGCAATCTCGACGAAGCCGGCATCGTGGCTATCGGCGCCGAACTGGAGCCGGGCGATATTCTCGTTGGCAAGGTGACGCCGAAGGGCGAAAGCCCGATGACGCCGGAAGAGAAATTGCTTCGCGCCATCTTCGGCGAGAAGGCCTCCGATGTTCGCGACACCAGCTTGCGTTTGCCCCCCGGGGTAAACGGCACGGTAGTCGAAGTGCGCGTGTTCAACCGGCACGGCGTCGACAAGGACCAACGCGCGCTGCAGATTGAGAAGGAAGAGATCGAGAGCCTCGCCAAGGACCGCGACGACGAACTCGCGATCCTGGAGCGCAACATTTTCGGCCGTCTCTCCGAAATTCTGGTTGGCAAGGCGGCGGCTTCTGGGCCCAAGGGTCTCAAGAAGGGCGAGATCACGCAGGAGGCGCTCGGCGACTTGTCGCGCGGCCAATGGTGGCAGATCGGCCTCGACGACGAAGCCGCGATGACCGAAATCGAGGGTCTGAAGAAGCAATATGACGACGCCAAGAAGCGTCTAGACGCGCGCTTCCAGGACAAAGTCGAGAAGCTGCAGCGCGGCGACGAATTGCCGCCAGGCGTGATGAAAGTGGTCAAGGTGTTCGTGGCGGTGAAGCGCAAGCTGCAGCCGGGCGACAAGATGGCCGGACGTCACGGCAACAAGGGCGTGATTTCCAAGATCGTTCCCGTCGAAGACATGCCGTTTCTCGATGACGGCACCCATGTCGATATCGTGCTCAACCCGTTGGGCGTGCCCTCGCGCATGAACGTCGGCCAGATTCTGGAGACGCATCTGGGCTGGGCGTGCGCGGGCATCGGCCGGCAGGTGCGCACCGCTCTCGATGTGTTCGAGCGTGAAGGCGACAAGAAGCCGCTCGAAAAGAAGCTGAAGGAAATCTACGGCGCCAATGCGGAACTGCCCAAGGATGGCGAGGACATGCGCGAGCTTGCCCGCAACATCGAGAAGGGCATCCCGGTGGCGACGCCGGTGTTCGACGGCGCCAAGGATTCCGACATTCGTGAATTGCTGCGCACCGCAGGCTTCTCCGAGACCGGTCAGGTCATTCTGCACGACGGCTTGACCGGCGAGCAGTTCAAGCGCCCGGTCACCGTCGGCTACATTTACATGCTGAAACTGCATCACCTCGTGGACGACAAAATCCACGCGCGTTCCATCGGGCCGTACTCGCTCGTCACCCAGCAACCGTTAGGCGGCAAGGCGCAGTTCGGCGGGCAGCGCTTCGGGGAAATGGAAGTGTGGGCGCTTGAAGCCTATGGCGCGGCCTACACGTTGCAGGAAATGCTGACGGTGAAGTCCGACGACGTCGCCGGCCGCACCAAGGTGTACGAAGCGATCACGCGCGGCCACGATACGTTCGAGGCGGGCATTCCCGAAAGTTTCAACGTGCTGGTCAAGGAGATGCGCTCGCTCAGCCTCAATGTGGAGCTGACCGACGGCGCGCGGCTGAAGGCGGCGGAATAGCTGTACACCTCTCCCCCTTCCGGGGGAGAGGTCGATGCGCGCGAGCGCATCGGGTGAGGGGAGGGCGCGCGCCGCCCCCTCATTCGGCCCTTCGGGCCACCTTCTCCCCTCAGGGGGAGAAGGAAGGAAGTGAGATTTTGCAGGGAGCACTCCCAATATGAACGCTATGAACCAAGACCTGATCAACGCCACCTTCAACGCCAACCAGCCCCCGGCGCCGGTGTTCGATCAGATCAGGATTTCGATCGCGAGCCCCGAGCAGATTCGCTCCTGGTCGTTCGGCGAAATCAAGAAGCCGGAGACGATCAATTACCGCACGTTCAAGCCCGAACGCGACGGGCTGTTCTGCGCGCGCATATTCGGGCCGATCAAGGATTACGAGTGCTTGTGCGGCAAGTACAAGCGGATGAAGTACAAGGACATCATCTGCGAAAAGTGCGGCGTGCAGGTGACGCTGCAGCGGGTGCGGCGCGAACGCATGGGTCATATCGAGCTCGCGGCGCCCGTCGCGCACATCTGGTTCTTGAAGTCATTGCCCTCGCGCATCTCGCTGATGCTCGACATGGCGCTCAAAGACATCGAGCGCGTGCTCTATTTCGAGCAATATATCGTGCTCGAGCCGGGCTTGACCCCTCTTGAAGCCAAGCAGCTGCTGACAGAGGAAGAATACACCCGCGCGCAAGACGAGTATGGCGAAGACAGCTTCACCGCCGCCATCGGCGCGGAGGCCGTGCGCGAATTGCTGATGGGGCTCAATCTTGAAAAAGAGGCCGAAGAGCTGCGCAAAGGCATCGCCGAAGCCACTACCGAACTAAAGCCAAAGAAGCTGGCCAAGCGACTGAAGCTGGTGGAGGCCTTCATCCGCTCTGGCAACAAGCCGGAATGGATGATCCTGCAAGTGGTGCCGGTGATCCCGCCGGAATTGCGACCGCTGGTGCCGCTGGACGGCGGCCGTTTCGCCACCTCCGATCTGAACGATCTTTATCGCCGCGTCATTAATCGCAACAACCGGCTGAAGCGGCTGATGGAGCTGCGCGCGCCGGACATCATCATCCGCAACGAAAAGCGGATGCTGCAGGAAGCGGTGGATGCGCTGTTTGACAACGGCCGCCGCGGGCGCGTGATCACCGGCGCCAACAAGCGGCCGCTGAAGTCGCTCGCCGACATGCTGAAGGGCAAGCAAGGCCGCTTCCGTCAGAACCTGCTCGGCAAACGCGTCGATTATTCGGGCCGTTCGGTGATCGTCGTCGGTCCCGATCTCAAGCTGCACCAGTGCGGCTTGCCGAAGAAAATGGCGCTCGAATTGTTCAAGCCGTTCATCTATGCGCGCCTCGACGTGAAGGGGCTCTCGGGCACGGTCAAACAATCGCGTCGTATGGTGGAAAAGGAACGCCCGGAAGTTTGGGATGTGCTTGAAGAAGTCATCCGCGAACACCCGGTGCTGCTGAACCGTGCGCCGACTTTGCACCGCCTCGGCATCCAGGCTTTCGAGCCGAAGCTGATCGAAGGCAAGGCGATCCAACTGCACCCGCTTGTCTGCGCTGCGTTCAACGCCGATTTCGACGGCGACCAGATGGCTGTGCACGTGCCGCTGGCGTTGGAAGCGCAGCTGGAAGCGCGCGTGTTGATGATGTCGACCAACAACATCCTCAGCCCTGCAAACGGCAAACCGATCATCGTGCCGTCGCAGGATATCGTATTGGGGCTCTATTATCTGTCCCTGATCAAGGACAAGGAGCTCGGCGAGGGCAAACTGTTCGCCAGTATCGGCGAGATCGAGACCGCGCTCGATCAGGGGCTCGTATCGCTGCACGCCAAGATCAAGGCGCGCTACGAAACCGTCGACGAAAACAACAAGCCCGTGCGTATGACTATCGACACCACGCCCGGGCGCATGAAGCTGGCCGAATTGCTGCCGAAGCACCCCAAGATCAGCTATTCGCTGCTTGAAACGACGCTGACCAAAAAGGAGATCGGCAATCTGATCGAGGCGGTCTACCGTCATTGCGGCCAGAAGGCCGTGGTCATTTTCGCCGACCGCATCATGCAGCTGGGTTTCCGCGAGGCGTGCAAGGCCGGCATCAGCTTCGGCATGGCCGACATGGTCGTGCCGAAGGCGAAGGAAACTCTGGTCGAAGACACGCGCAAGCGCGTCAGCGAGTATGAAAAACAATACGCGGACGGCCTGATCACCAAGGGTGAGAAGTACAACAAGGTGGTCGACGCCTGGTCGAAGTGCACCGACAAGGTCGCCGACGCGATGATGGAGGAGGCGTCCAAGCCAGCCAGGCTCAAGGACGGCCGGTTGGGCGAACTCAATTCCGTGTTCATGATGGCGCATTCGGGAGCGCGTGGCTCGAAGAACCAGATGAAGCAGCTCGCCGGCATGCGCGGCCTGATGGCAAAGCCGAGCGGAGAGATCATCGAGACGCCGATCATCTCCAACTTCAAGGAAGGGCTCTCGGTTCTTGAGTACTTCAACTCCACCCACGGCGCTCGCAAGGGTCTCGCCGATACGGCGTTGAAGACAGCGAACTCTGGGTATCTGACGCGGCGTTTGGTTGACGTCGCCCAAGATTGCATCATCACCGAGGAAGATTGCGGCACCCAGGACGGCATCCAGATGGCGGCTGTGATTGACGGCGCTGACATCATCGTCTCGCTCGGAACCCGCATCCTTGGCCGCACTTGTGCGGTCGACATCGTTGACCCAGGCAATGGCAAGGTGGTTGTGCCCGCCGGGACGTTCCTGGACGAAGATATCGTCGTCGCCATCGAGAAGGCGGGCGTGCAGGGCGTGAAGGCGCGCTCGGTGTTGACGTGCGAGACCCGCACCGGGGTCTGCGCAGCCTGCTACGGACGCGATCTCGCGCGCGGCACCCAGGTCAATATCGGCGAAGCGGTTGGCGTCATCGCCGCGCAATCGATCGGCGAGCCGGGCACGCAGCTCACCATGCGCACGTTCCACATCGGCGGCGCCGCGCAGGTCGCGGAACAATCGGTGATGGAATCGGCGCATGACGGCAAGGTGCGGCTCGTCAGCCGCAACACCATCACCAACGCGCACGGCGATCTTATCGTCATGAGCCGGAACATGCAGGTCGTCGTCGTCGACGATGAAGGCAAGGAGCGGCAGAGCTTCAAATTACCGTTCGGCGCCAGGCTCAAAGTGGATGAGAAGGCGAAAGTTTCACGCGGCGACCGCATCGCCGAGTGGGATCCCTACGCCACGCCAATCCTCACCGAAGTGGCCGGCAAGGTGAAGTTCGAGGACATGATCGAGGGCGTCTCAGCGCGCGACGAGTTCGACGAGGCCACCGGCATTTCGTCGAAGGTGGTGATTGACTGGCGCTCGACCGCCAAGGGCTCCGAGCTGCGCCCGGCGATCGTCGTGCTCAATGCTAAGGGTGTTCCGCTGAAACTCACCAATGGCGGGGAAGCACGCTACGCCCTGCCAGTCGGCGCCATTCTTTCTGTAACCGACGGCGACGAGGTCACACCGGGCCAAGACCTCGCCCGTATGCCGACAGGCGGCGCTAAGACACGCGATATCACCGGCGGTTTGCCGCGGGTGGCGGAATTGTTCGAGGCGCGCCGGCCGAAGGATCACGCGATCATTTCGGAATCCGATGGCCGCGTCGAGTTCGGCAAGGACTACAAGAACAAGCGCCGCCTGCGCGTCGTTTCCGAAAACGAGGAGCAGGAGCCGTTCGAGTACATGATCCCTAAGGGCAAGCACATCCCCGTACAAGAAGGCGATTTCGTCAAGAAGGGCGACTACCTGCTCGATGGCAACCCCGCGCCGCAGGACATCTTGTCCATCATGGGCGTGGAGGCGCTCGCCAATTACCTCGTTGAGGAAATCCAGAAGGTCTATCGCTTGCAAGGCGTGCCGATCAACGACAAGCACATCGAAGTGATTGTCCGCCAGATGCTGCAAAAGGTCGAAGTGATGGACGCTGGCGATACCGAATTCCTGAAAGGGGAGGCGGTAGAGGCGCTCGATCTCGAGGACGAAAACAAGCGGGTTGCGGAACTTGGTCTGAAGCCGGCAACGGCCCAGCCCATGTTGCTCGGCATCACCAAAGCCTCGCTGCAGACGCGTTCGTTTATCTCGGCGGCGTCGTTCCAGGAGACCACGCGCGTGCTCACCGAGGCGGCGTCCTACGGCAAGTCCGACACACTGGAGGGCTTGAAGGAGAACGTCATCGTCGGGCGTCTCATTCCCGCCGGCACCGGCGGGCAATTGCGCCGCTACCAAAAGCTCGCAGCCGAGCGCGACGCGCAATTGGCGCTCGATCGAGCCGAGGAAGCGCGCTTGCCGCGACCAGCCGCGGAATAAGTCTGGGAAGGAAACGCCGAAAGAGCGGTGCGGCCCGGCGGCGACGCCGGGCCGCTTTTCTTTATGGCAGTGCGCGACTGTCGATGCAGAGGGGGGGTGCAATCAATGAGGTGATCTGATCGCCAAAACGTGCAGGCTCGCGACGCGTGTATGTCCCGCTCTGAATGCCGGCATGGCGCAAGATAAGGCGCGCGCCGATGTCAGCGACCCAATACTCCCCCAAACCGCCAATAGCGTAATCCTCGAGCTTATCTCCCAGATCGTCTCTCAGGGTGGTGTCGGACACCTCAACGATGAGCTTCACCGCAGCTGCAGGAATGGGCCCATCTAGGTCAATCGGCGCTTCTGCCGGGTTCCAGACCACGATGTCTGGCATTGGTTCGAAGCCTTCGGGGAATGCAACGGATACCTCACTCCATACCTCCCAAGCTAAGCCAGCCTTGCTAACCGCCGCTTCGATGGCAGCCACAAGTTTCATCTTCACCCGCGCATGCGGGGCGAATTGTGGGCTCATTTGGACGATCATCCCTCGGCGTAGCTCGATACGCCCGCCGTCCAGGAGGCCAGCACGCGCCATGCGTTCGAACTCGGCGTTGCTAAAGGTCCTGAGTTTGAAGGGCGCATTCATCGCCTTCACATTAGCGCATTTTCTCAAGGGGGCCAATACAAGGCCGGGCGCTGCTTAGTAAACCGGCGGCAGGAGCCGCACGCCCACGCCCTCCAGCCGCAACACGCCGTTGCGCGCCTCGACGTCGAGCGTGATGGATCGACCGGTGGCGTCGAAACTCGCGGCGAGCATGCCGAGCGCACGGCGTGTGTTTTCGTTCAAATTGGGGCTGTTGGCGAGAGAGGCGAAGATGGGGCCAGGCCGTTCGATCGGTAATGTCAACACACCGGCCAATCGCCGCTTTTCGTCGAGGCCGCCGGCGCCCGAGCCGCGCGCTTCGATCGGCCCCCAATTGAGTTCCAGCGCCTCAAAGCGCAACTGCCCACCGCCGCCGCGCCATGCAGCGGTTGGATCGCCGTCAGCGCCTGCGAGTAAGGCAGCGCCATGTTCAACAACGATGGCCGCGCGCAGAGCAGCGACATCGACGCCGAACCCTTCGAAGCTGCGCACCGGGCGCGGTAAAGTGAGGTTCGCCGCTTCAAGCGCTAGCTGGAAGGCGCCATCCGCGCGCGAATCGGGCTGCACATTGGCCACGAATTTGCGCACGCGCAGCACGCCCTCTTTGCTGGGATCGTCGAGACTGAGGTCGTCGGCTTCAATCCCAGCGCGGGCGAGCGTGCCATTGTGCGTGCGCAGCGAAGCGATCAGGGCGCGGGCCTCGACATTGGTGACGGCGCCATCGGCGCGTGCGATGGCGATTGCCGCCTTGGATTCGAGAACCACATGTTCGGGGCGGAGCAGGGCAATGTTAAGGTCGGCGCGGTCAGTGCTCAGGCGCCAGCCGCCGCGCGCCGGCGCATAGGCGATCCCCTGCAATTCAAGCCGCAACAGCGCAGGAAATCCGTGGCGGACCATGCGCGCGACGGATGCTTGCGCGCCCTTCGCGTTCTGATCGCGAAGGAATGCCTGGATGCGCGCTTCCGCGGNNCGCTTCCGCGGTCCCCGCCACAACATGCCAATAGATCACCCAACCCAGAGCCGCAGCCACAAACAGGCCCCAGGGTACCCATAGCCAGAGCGCGCGCGTCTTCATTGGCTGCGCCTCAAATGCGCCGGCAAGAGCGCTTGGCTTTCATCCTCGATCGCGCGCTCGAGGCGGCTCATGAATTCGTCGCGCGACAGCCCGGCCGGAATCGGCGGCAGCACCTTGATGGTGATATGGCCGGGTTTGCGGATGATGCCGGAGGGTCTCCAAACCAAGCCTGTGTTGAGCGCAATCGGCGTCACCGGCAAGTTGAGGTCGCGATAAAGCGCTGCGATGCCCGGCTTGTAGTCGGGCCGCGCATCCAATTCTTGCCGCGTGCCTTCGGGATAGATCACGATCTGGCGGCCTTTCGCCACTGCAAGGCGGGCTGCGCGCATCATGTCCTTGAGCGCCTTGGCGTGGGCGCTCCGATCGACCGGGATCATGCCGCGCTTCATGTAGAAGCCGAATACCGGCATGTTGATCAGTTCGCGCTTCACCACGAATACCGGCTCAGCCACGAATTGCGCCGGCAGCACGGTGTCGAGCGTCGTTTGATGTTTAGAAGCGAGCAAAGCCGCGCCGGGCGGCGGCAGATGTTCGAGCCCTTCGAAGCTGATGCGGATTCCGCACATCCAACGCATAGCCCAGATCGTGCTTTTCCCCCAGCCGCGCATAGCGTGCCAGATGAAGCGGTCATGTCCCAACAGGACCGCGGGCATGTAGATCAATCCCCACACCGCCATGGTGAGGTAAAACCAGATCGCAAAGGTGAGCGAACGCAGGAAGATCATGATGGCCCCGCTCGCGCTGTGCGGCGGAATAGGCCGATGAGCGCCTCTCGCCCGCGGATGATGAGGTACTTGACGTATTCTCCGCCAACACGGCTCGCCGCGGCGAGGTCGCTGCGCCAGAGCGCGGGATCGGTCCAGCGCGTGCGAACCGGGTACGCAAAAATCTCCGCCTCCGGCATTGCGAGCGAGAGTTCGAGGCGCGAGCGCGGCATGTGATAATCGTCCGTCACCAAAATCAGGCGCCGATAATGGTGCGCACGCGCCCAGGCCGCTGTTTCCGCTGCATTGCCCAATGTGTCATCAGCGCCGCGGCCGAGATCAATACAACATTGCGCAAGCACGGGATCCACGCTTAAGGCGTCGCGCAACAATTCTTCGTCGGTCACGGCGCGGTTGACGCCAGAGATCAACAAGCGCTCGCCCTTGTGTGCGCCCAGAAGCGCCACGCCGGTTGAGAGCCGCTGCAGCGAGCCCCCGGTCAGGGCCACGATTGCGTCCGCCTGCGGGGGAGGTGCGGCGGGCGCGCGTACTTGCTCGGCGAAACGCCAGAAGCCCACAAGCCATGCGACGACCGCGATCGCGCCGAAGAGAATCGCGGCCTTTTTCACCATCAGCCGATTTTCGCCGCTCGTTCGTGAAAGCTCAACGCCGCGGTGCGCGCCCCGATCCCCGCGGCGATCGCCGAACCCAGGGTCACGGCTGCGAGCGGCGCCAGGTCGAGCGGGCGGATCAAACGGGGCAGGGCCTCCAGGCTCGCCTCCGGCGTCGTCAGCAGAATAGCCACCACCCCGAGCGCGCCGGCGAGCGCACACCCGGCAGCGCCCGCGAATAGCCCCAGCATGGCGGCTTCGTCGGCGACGCGGCCTGCCGCCTGCGCCCCTGTCGCACCCAGATCTGTCATGACAGTCACCATCTCGCGCCTTCGTCCGGCCAAGCCGCGGGCGGAGAACGAAACGATGAGGGCCATGATCAGTCCAAACCCGATAGCCCCCCAGAAGGCGAGGTTGCGGATCCGGCCGCCCAGGCCGGCGCCGCCGGAATCGTCCGGCGCGCCCACGACTTCGGCTGTGACGCCTCCTTGGGCGAGGGCGGCGATGATGTCGCCCGCCACATCTGCGCCGGGCGGCGATTGCGCCAATTCGATCTCGATCAACCGTAGGGCGGGAATGTCGGCGCTGGCCTCCATGCCCAGCAGAGCCGCGGCGCGTCCGGCTGTCATCGGCGCGGCGCTGTCGACATGGGGCGCCGATTGCAGGATCGCCGCCGCCCTGGCGACCCCGTCATGGCCCTCCGGCGCAATGACGCGGACAATGGCGTAAGCGCTGCGTCCGATGTCGTAATTGGCG
>CXWL01111845.1_pt1 | contig 13822 bp, 12 predicted proteins | sample 590931 | NCBI WGS metagenome assembly CXWL01 (sample SAMEA3498368, study PRJEB10139) | groundwater metagenome | biome: water well; material: biofilm material | place: Germany | collected 2015-04-27 | reverse complement strand
CGGTATCGGCTTGTTGATTTCGACCGCCCAGGGAACCTTTAATGCGGCTGGGGTGTTCTCGGCGATGATTGTGCTTGCCGTCGTCGCATTGGTAGCCGAATACTTGCTGACCGCAGTCGAAAATAAGTTATTGAAATGGCGTCCGGCTCAGTTCGTTGAACAAGGGATGTAGCGTGAGGCCCGAGGCGTCGATGTATTCTCTGCTGGTGAGGTCGGAGGCTTGCACGAGATAGCGAGGCGGGGGAGCGCACTCGCCCGCGCAATGCTTCCCGAAGCGCGCGGGCAGGGGCGAGGAACTACAGGCGCCGACGAGCAGATTCGGGCGAACCAGGCGCCGGCGGGTTAATGTTAAAGCGTTAGTACCATCCGGTCGCCTGGCACTGGGAGAGCGCTTACTTTTTCGCTTTCACTTGCGCCATGGCTGCCTTTTCCTTAGCTTCAGCTTCCTTTTTGCAGGCTTTCTTTTCAGCGCCTTTAAGCTTCTTGCATTCGGCCAGGGCCATCTTTTCATTTGCTTCGATCTGCTTCATTTCCGCTTTACGCTCGGCTCGCGTTTCTTTCATAACCGGGGCTGGTTGTGCGGCAGGGGTGGCAGTTGGACTTGCTGCAGGTGTTGCTTGGGGAGCTGCAGCAAATACTGAGGCTGACAATGCAAGTAACCCTGCTACGGAAAGATTGAGAATTGATTTCATTTTTTCCCTCCAAGAATGTAAACAAACCCGAGCGCAGTATGCTCAGCTCAATAACGTTTCAATGCCGCACCTGGTTGACCGGCGGTTTTACGCTTGGCCAGTTCACAGTGCAAGCTTCCCGCGGGATTACTTAATGACCGCAGGGACACTTCCGGCGTCGCCGAGGCGCGAACTGGGCAGCGAAATTCTGGCGATCAGGCCGCAGTTATCTTCCAGCGTGAGCGCGCCGCCGTGCAAGGTAGCAATCGCCGACACAATCGATAGTCCCAGTCCGTTGCCGGGAAGCGTGCGGCTGCGGTCAAGACGGTAGAAGCGCTCAGTGACCCGCGACAGTTCGTGATGGGGAATGCCGGGCCCGTTGTCGCGGACTTCAATAGTTGCGACTTCATTTTCCACATGCGTACTGACCGCAATGGTTGTGCCCGGCGCCGTATGCTTGATGGCGTTATCAATCAGGCTGGCGACTGCGCTCCCGAGCAGGTTGCGGTCACCCTTGACCGGCGCCGCTTTCCCGGGAAGATTCTTCAAGATCGTTTGGCGCTCGTCGGCAGTTGCGTCGTACAGCTCGACCATATCCAAGGCGATCTGGCTGAGGTCGACTGCCTCAAACTGCTGGTCCCGCATACCCGACTCGGCTTCGGCGATATAGAGGAGTTTCTCGAACAGTTGGGTAAGGTCGTCAATGTCTGCAATCGCCCCATGCGCGGACTCGGCAAGGCTTGCCGCAGTCGCGTCGGAGCGCAGCGCGTCGTCAAGTTTGCTGCGAATGCGACTCAGCGGGGTGCGAAGGTCATGCGCGATGGCATTGGAAACGTGCCGTATGCCGCTCATCAGCTGTTCAATGCGATCGAGCATCTGGTTGATGTCGCGGTTCAGCAGGCCGAATTCATCATGGCCGGAGAAAGGGATCCTGCGGGAGAGGTCGCCACGTTCGATATCCTTGGCGGCCAGTCGTATGTCGGCAATACGGCGCTTGAGCTGATTGCGGAACAACAGTGCACCAACGATACCGAGAGCGGTCGCGATTCCCGCCCCCGTCGCCAGCGCTCCCCACACCATCGATTGAATGGATTCCTGCTCGCCGAGATCGCGCCCGACAATCAACACGCCCCCTCCCGGCAGGTGGCGCGCCAATACGCGGGCCCGGCGCGCATTCCCATTCCGGATAAGGTCACGGGTGACGAGCTGTTCAAATGACGATGGGGACAGCGTCGGGATCGAAGCAAGGTTGCCGGCGACACGCGAGCCTGAACCGGTCGAGACGAATAAAATTTCGGAATCGCTGTCCGCGCCGTCACCCAGTTCGCGATTGATCGATTTCGCCAGGCTTGCGCTGCCGCTGGCCTGGAACTCGGTGGCCAGGCGAGTCGAGATCGACACGATTTTTCGATCGATGCCGCGGTTCAGGACGCCGATGGTTCCCAAATAAAAAACCGTGCCCATTACTAAAAACGACGCCGTCAGCAGGATGCCGTATCCCAGCACGAGACGTGTGATCACCGACGGCCTGTTGCTAAACATGGTCGCTCGAATCGTAGAAGGTAAAACGGTAGCCCACGCCACGAATTGTATGGATCAATGGTGCGCTGCGATCCCTGTCGATTTTTGTTCGCAAACGGCTGATCTGTACATCGATCACATTGGTTTGAGGATCGAACTTGTAGTCCCAGACCGCTTCCAGGAGCATGGTCCGGGTCACCACCTGGTTCCGATGACGCATCAGATACTCGAGCAGTCGGACTTCGCGGGGCTGCAGTGCAATGACCTGACCGCCGCGCGTGACCCGGTTGGCGCGCAAGTCGAGCGTGAGGTCTGCAATTTCCAGCAACGCCGCGTCGGAAACCGGATTCGAGCGTCTCAGTAACGCCTCGATGCGTGCCAGCAGTTCGGGAAATGCGAATGGCTTGGTCAGGTAGTCGTCGGCGCCTCCGCGTAGTCCGGAAACCTTTTCATCGACGTTCTTCAACGCGCTCACGATGATGATCGGGGTGGTCTTGCCGAGATCGCGTAATGCCTTCAGGGCGGCGAGGCCGTCAATATTCCCCGGCAGCATCCGGTCCAACACGATCACATCCCACGAGGAGGTGGTCGCCTGAAACACGCCCTCCAGCCCGCTACCGACCGAGGTGACGAAATAGCCTGCGTCCTTCAATCCCCGGCAGATATACCGCGAGGTTTCCACTTCATCTTCTATGACGAGACAACGCAAAGAATTTCCTTTCCACTCAGTCGCAACTACGCGCGCTTGCCCCGGCTTTTTCTCAGGCATCGCTAGTCTATCTGCCGCCGCGGGGTGGCGACAGGCATAAATACAACATTACATTACCATTTGGTAATGATTGCCCAGGGTATAGGAAACGTATAATCGCTCGCCTTAACCTAGAGAGACATGCGCACACTTACCTGCCCACCTTCCCGGCCCGACGTCGGGACCCGCATCAAAGACAATTTGAAATTGTTGTTAGGAGCGATCGTCTTTCCGGTTCAGTCCCGGCGCTGGCGTTGTTTTGTGCGTGGAAACTCTGTGCTGAGCGAGTTGGCTCGGCACTATCCGCGCATCAGGCACAAGATCTATCGGCCATATCTCTCCGGCAGCCTGGCATGTTCGGATCGGGTGGACGTGCTGATCGGCCACTATTCCCATATTTTTCGGGCAGGCCTCGGTGACCTGATCGGCGAGGCGGCGTCGCTGGCGGTTCCGGTTGCCGAGTTCACCGGGAAGACGGGGGCGGTATTTCAGCTTCACCTGTCGGCGATAAATGTCGGGCACCGGGAGGGAGAATTGACCCTGAAATTGATGCATCGAGGAGAGTGTGTGTATGCGTCCAGCTTTGTGCTGCTCACGCTGGACGACGCACCATCGATTGCGCTGGGCGCACTGCAAGGCCTGCGTTCGCTCGACGGTGCGCAGGTGATCAGGACAGTGACGCGCGAGTTGCACGGCTGCCGCCCCAAAAAACTGATGGTGGCGGTGGTCCGCGCGATCGGTGATTATCTCGGTTGCACCCGTATCGTCCTGGTCAGTAACACGAACCGCATTACTGTCAACGGCCGCCGCGCCAGCAGGATATCCTCCAATTATGATGAGACCTGGGAAGAAATGGGAGCGGCGAGGCGCCCGGACGGCAATTTCGAGTTGCCGTGTTCCGATTCCGGGCAAAATCTCGCTCTGGTGCCATCGCACAAGCGCGCCGAGGCGCGGCGCCGCCAGGAATTGCTCGGGTCGGTGTGCGCCTCGGTCCAGGCAAGCCTCGAAATGCGGAAGAAACCTGCAGCCTATGTGGTGCCACGAACCAGCGCTGCGCCGATGGCCATGTTGTCCCGATCCTGAGGGCGATGGCGGGCAGATCCAGCAGCGCGGTTGACGCCGCCGGCAGGCGCCGGTGGCCGATTACTCGACCTCCTGGTCAGGCAATTTCAGACGCCCGGTATGGAAATCGTATTCATATACTTCGCCATAGCGTCCCCATTCCACGGCAACCTCCAGCACGCGCTTCGCTTCGTCCGCTTTCATGAATTCTTCCAGCAATTCAATGAAGGGATCCTCCGGCAAGGTGCCGGTCGGCTCCCGTTCCAGCTGCTGGCGAATGCGCGCCGCGAGCGGCACGTGCGTCAAAAGCTGTTGACCGAAGATTTCCTGTCGTAGTGTGTGCTCTGCCTCGACATAGCGCTGCCCCAGCGGAGTGAGGGCGATATCGCCCTGTTCGACGACCGCCAGTCCCAGCAAGGCGAGCGCTTCATAGGTTGGAAACAGCTCTTCGTCCGGCAACTCGGCTTCCTCCGCCAATTGCGGAAGGTCCGCGCGGCCGTGGAACGGTGCTTCCGACAGGAGGTCCAGAACGCTTTCGATTCGACTGACGTCGGTTTGCGGAAGCCGATAGCCGGCGTGCGTTTCCGGCGCGGTACCGGTATGTGTTTCCAGCACCGGGCGCATCGTCATCAACGCGTAGACTTCATCGATCAGCGCCCGTACCTCCAGCGACTCGACGCGGCGAGGCCGCGGGATGTCGATCTTCACTTCGCTGCCGATTCGTCCAGGCCCGCTCGTCAAGATGATGATGCGGTCGGCCATCATCACCGCCTCTTCAATGTTATGCGAGACGATCAGAATTCCCCTCGTTGGAATCCGCTTGCTGTTCCAAAGGTCGAGAATATCGTTCCGCAGCGTCTCCCCGGTCAGGACATCCAGGGCAGAAAAAGCTTCGTCCATCAGCAGGACATCCGGATTGGTGACCAGCGCGCGCGCGATGCCCACACGTTGCCGCATTCCGCCGGATAATTCGCGCGGCAGAGCGCCGCCAAAGCCGGCCAGCCCGATCAGCTCGAGCATGTCGTCGGCGCGGCGCTCGCGTTCGGCGGCCGCTACGCCCTGTGCTTCCAGGCCCAGTTCCACATTTTGTTGAACGGTGAGCCAGGGGAACAGCGCAAAAGACTGGAACACCATCGCGACACCAATCGCGGGGCCGGTGATGTCGCTTCCGCGGTAGGTGGCCTTGCCTGCGTCGGCCGGTATCAGCCCGGCCATTATGCGCAGCAGGGTGGACTTGCCGCAACCGGACTTGCCGAGGAGCGCGACAATTTCCCCTGTTTTTAGCGCGAGATTGACGTCGTCGAGGATCAGCCGCGGCGCGCCGTCCGCGCTGCTGAATGACTTGCCGACGCCTGACAACTCCATCAATATCTTTGCATCCATTGTGCTTCCTTAGAGGCTGCGGTCTGCAGCCAGCAAATACAGTTTGCGCCAGAAAAACCGGTTCAGCAGCATGACGAACACGCACATGATGCCGATCCCTAATGCGGTTCGATGGAAGTCGCCCGCATCGGTCGTCTGCTTGATGTAGCTGCCCAGTCCATCTGCGATCAATGTCGTCTTGCCCCAAGTGACGTATTCGGCGACGATGCTGGCATTCCACGAGCCGCCGCTGGCGGTGATCGCGCCCGTCACATAGGCGGGAAAAACTGCCGGCAAATACACCCGCTTCCATTTTAGCCACCCACGTAGTCCGAGATTATCGGCCGCCAGACGCAGCTCGGTGGGAATGGTCGACGCGCCTGCCACGACGTTGAACAAGATGTACCACTGCGTTCCAAATACCATCAGCGGACTGAGCCAGATGTTTGGATTGAGCTTCAGCGTCACCAGGAGGTAGACGATAATCGGGAACATCAGATTGACAGGGAAGGCTGCCAGGAACTGGGCGACGGCCTGCACTTTTTGCGAGTACTTCGGGCGCAGACCGATCCAGACGGCGATCGGCACCCAGACGATCGAGGCCAGTGCGATCAGCAGCATCACCCGGAGCAAGGTAATACTGGCGAGGCCCGTCACGTGGATGGCCTCGGCCAGCCCGACGTCACGGTGTATAAAGTTCGCCAGGCGATACACCGCGGCCACTACTGCGATCGCGATGAGCGCATCCCACGCGCGTGGCCACAGCGCGCGCAACGATCCTGTTCCGGCCTTGTTCGACGGCCTGTCCGGAGCCAGCCGAAACCAGCGCAGTGCGCCGCTGAGCATAAGCCAGAAGCGGCGGGTAGCAGCACGGGTCCAGCGGCTGCGGCGGCCCCAGTCGAGCAGCCAGGAGCGCTGGCCGGACTCGCCCTGGGACTCTTCGAAGCGAAATTTGTCGGCCCAGGCGAGCAGGGGGCGGAAGAACAGTTGGTCGTAAATGACAATGCCCGCCAGCATGGCAAGCATCGCCCAGGCGATGGCGCGGCCATTCTCCTGCTGGATCGCCACCGCGATGTAGGCGCCAATACCGGGTAGTTTGATATCCTGCCCGGCTACCGATATCGCTTCTGCGGCGACGAGGAAAAACCATCCGCCCGACATCGACATCATCATGTTCCACAGCAGTCCCGGCATGGCAAACGGCAGCTCGAGGCGCCAGAAGCGCTGCCATCCCGACTGGCGAAATACACGTGACGCCTCCTGCAGTTCTTCCGGTACCGTGCGCATCGACTGGTACAGGCTGAATGCCATGTTCCATGCCTGCGACGTGAAGATCGCGAAAATGGCGGCGCACTCGACCCCCAGCAGATTGCCGGGAAATAGGGCGATGAAAGGCGCAATCGCAATCGCCTGGAATCCCAGGATAGGTACCGACTGCAAAATATCCAGCAGCGGGATCATCACTTTTTCGGCCGCCCGATACCTGGCAGCGAGCGCGGCGAATGCGAAGCTGAACAGAAGCGAACAGCCCAGGGCCGTAAACATCCGTAGCATCGTTCGAAGCAAGTAATAGGGAAGGTAGGCTGGATCGAGCGAGATCACGCTCGCCTGGCCGACAGAAAAGGGCTGCGTCATCTGCATGGCGCCGAATGACAGCGCTGCAAGCACGGCCAGCACCAGGGGGAGCAGAATCCAGTCCCATCGATTGGGGCCGGCTGCGCTGGGCGGCAGGCCGGCGCGGCGAGGGCTGAATAGTTCGAACATCCTTCCCTCCGGGGAAAATTCTTGGTGCGAGTACCATTCCCCGTCGGTCAAATTCGGAGTTCCCGTCCCATATTATCGAAAGACGCGGCAGTATACGTGGAAGGCATATCCTTCTGCAAGAAAGTCCTTTAACCAGTCATCGATTTCCTTGCTGAAACGGAAAGCGGCAACAAACCGGCCGATAAGGGCAGGTCTGTTGCCGGAAAAAACGATGCGGTGGCTTGGTTAGAATGCGTACTGTAACCCGGCGGAAAGGGCGCGAATCTGCTGGCCGGGAATATTGTCACCGGCATCGTTGCGCGGCGTTGCGATTGCCGTTCCATGTCCACCGGCACCCAGCGCGTAATGAGCGCCTGCACCTTGCTTGAGCATCGCGCCGGTCAGCACGGCGTCGCAAACCTCTTCGAACGATGAAAGATGGGGAACCTGGGCGCTATCCCGGCGCTCCAATATTCAGCGCCAAAGTACTCAATGCCATGCCCATACCAGCCGATCTTTTCGATGGCTGGCTCTGACCTGAGTCTGAAATACCGGACCATCCATCCATGCGTGCAGCACTTTTCAGCAAACTGACCTTGGGCTTATTTACGCTGCTCCTGGCCCGGCACGTCGCGGCCCAGGATATCGGCGGCTACCTGCGCGCCCTGGGTGGCAGGAATTCGGCGTCGGGCGACGCCGCCTGTTTCAAGCTGGCAGGTGCGGAAGCGAAATACCGGCTTGGAAACGAGTGCGAAATCTACGGCGAACTCATGTTGGGACAGCCATTGGCCAAACTCCCTGACGGGACCACGATCAAGGGAAACCTCATGCTCAGCCTCTACCAGCCGACCGCTGACAACGCCATGCTGACCAAAAAAAGCGCTGACACGAGGGTCGCGCAACTGTACGTCGCGACGGCGGGTTTGTCCGCCCTCAATGGGGGCAGTGCCTGGCTGGGACGGCGCTACTACAAGCGTGAAGATATCGCGATCACCGATTTCTACTACTGGAACCCGCAAGGTCTCGGCGCAGGTATCGAGGATGTGGCAATGGGCGGTGTCAAGCTCAGTTATGCGGTGTTTCGAGAGGACAACCAAAACCAGTTACGCCACGCAACTCGCCACGACTTCCAACTACGCGGACTAAAGACCAATCCCGATGGTGAGCTGGAATTCGGCCTGAGCTTGATTCCTCATCGCGACAAAAGCAGCGGAGGCGATTCCGGCTGGTCAATCACCGTGCAGCACCGCCAGGGCAAGATCCTGGGTGATGGCTGGAACAAGCTCGCAGTGCAATATGGCGAGGGACCTGGAGTAGGGCTTGGCGCTACCGGAGCGCTTTCCAATACATCCGATGTAACGCGCTGGAGGGTGGTCGAAGGCATTTATGCGCAACTGAACCCAAAACTCGGCGGGATGCTGACTGCGGTTTATCAGAAGGATCAGTCCGGAACGCGCGGCCAAACCTGGACCTCCCAGGGCGGTCGGCTGACCTATGGGCTCACTCAACACATCAAACTCCACGCCGAACTGGGACACGACCAGGTCAATCCGACAGGTGGCGCCAAGCGCGAGTTGTCCAAACTGACCATCGCGCCCACCCTCGCCATGGCCCCTGGTTTCTGGGCCCGGCCCGAATTGCGACTGTTCTATACCTATGCCCGCTGGAACCGCGCAGCAGCCGCGGCGGCCAATGGTTCCGCCGATCCGGCCGTCGCATCCTTGTCCGACTCCGGCGTATTCGCAGGCTCGAATCACGGATCCACCGTTGGCCTTCATTTTGAAGGCTCATGGTGAGTTGCTGACCCGCACTGGCGCAACACCGTCCGGCTGGCGCCGGCAGTGCGGTGTGTTGGCAAAGATGAGAGGCGCGCGCGCATCCTCGAAAGAAGCGGTTAGGCTCCTTGTTGTCGACGCAATGTTCCAGACGGGAAGGATTGCAGAATGGCTACGCGGCATAAGGAACGACACAAGATAGACAACGTTGGTTGGTTGCGCGCTGCGGTATTGGGGGCTAATGACGGTATCGTTTCGACCTCAAGCCTCATTCTTGGTGTAGCCGCCTCGCACGCGACTCACAGCAGTATTCTTGTGGCGGGTGTCTCCGCCCTCGTCGCAGGCGCCATGTCGATGGCGGCAGGGGAGTACGTTTCCGTGCAGTCCCAGGCGGACGCGGAAAAGGCTGCACTGGAGACGGAGCGCATCGAGCTGCAGGAAAATCCCAAGGGCGAGCACCATGAACTGACCGGCATCTATGTTGGTAGGGGCCTTGATGCGACGCTGGCAAGAGAGGTCGCCACTAAACTAATGACGCACGATGCCTTGGCTGCGCATGCGCGCGACGAGCTGGGAATTACAGATGCAATGAGCGCGAAACCGCTGCAGGCTGCGCTCGCATCTGCTCTTAGCTTCGCCGCAGGTGCGGCATTGCCGTTGCTGGTTGTCGTGGTGGTTCCACAAGAAAACCTCATCCCGTTCATCGTCGTCGCGTCCTTGGTCTTCCTTTCAATTCTAGGCGGGTTGGCGGCCAAGGCCGGTGGTGCGAACATCAAGAAGGGTGTTTTACGTGTGACGTTCTGGAGTGCCCTTTCGATGGCAGTAGCAACGGGAGTCGGGACCATGTTCGGAACCACGGCATGATGCCCAGTGGACTGTAACGCATGAATCGGCAGCGCCTGCCGCGCGCCTGCAGCGCATGGCGGCGTTGCNNGCGTTACAGTTCGCCGGCGATTCTTCTGCATTGGGTACTGGCATTCTTAATCGTTGGCCAGGTTGCAGTGGGCTGGTACATGTTGTTCATCGAGAAGGACCCGAAGAGCGGCTGGTATTTCGGCATACATAAGTCGTTCGGGATGATCGTTTTTCTGTTGGTGATTTTGCGTATTTTGTGGCGCGCCAAACATCCACCGGCTCCGCTGCCAGCGAGCGTTCCCAAGTGGCAGGTACGCCTGGCGCACCTTACTCAGTGGAGCCTCTACGTTTGCATGTTTTTGGTGCCCATCATCGGCTTTCTCGGGGCATCATATAGTCAGGATGGAGTCGCGTTCTTCGGCTCGCAACTTCCAACTTGGGTAGCTCCCAACGACGATACGTCGGAAATGTTCTTCTCGGTTCATATCGCACTCGCCTGGCTGATGGTGTCGCTGATTGCACTTCACGTAGCAGGGGCCTTGAAGCACCTGCTCATTGATAAGGATGGCGTAGTTCGGCGCATGTGGGTGTGAGCTAGCTTCGAACACACCCCTGGGCGGGAAGTTTCAACGGAGGCGTTGAGTAAGCAGTGCGCGAGCGAGTTTTACTTTTTTCTTGGAGCATTTTTTTCGGTATATAACCAGAAGCGCTCGTGCGTGTCGCCAGGGCGGGCGCCCTGCCAGGTCAGAATCCAGCGACCCAAATCGATATCGCGTGGCGGCGCATTGGCAAAGCCATTGACCAGCAGAACGCCACAATTCGCCCCGCGACCGGATTCGATCCGCACGGCAGTAATGCCGAGGAAATAGCTGAGCATCGAAAGTTCGCTTTCGCCCATTCCTTCTTCGACCACGCACTGGTAGCCGATCGGCAGCGCAGTTTTCACAGCGTCAAATACGCTGCGATAGCTTTTTGCCGAATCGATCCACGGAAGCCAAAGACTCGACACCAGCGCCCAGCCAATGGTCAGTCCGGTGAACCAGGCTGCCAGGCCCTGTCCCGTAAACCGGACAAGATTTTTTGCCATGAAAAGAGCCGCAACTGTCAACGCCAAAGCCGCAACGAAGGTATCTGCCTTGAATTTTGGCGTGAAATCGTGCGGCAAATAGTCGGCTATTAGCGGCAAGTGCGGCGGCGCGCCCCGTACCATCATCCAGGCCCATGTAGCCCACAGCAAGGCTGCGACACTTCCAAACAAGGCCTGTGCCATCCAGTTCCAGCATTTGTCCGGGAAATGGGGGAGTTTGGCGGCCGCCGGCGCCGCAAGCAGCGCAATGGGGAGCAGTAAGGGAAGCGCGTAGTTGTCGCGTGCCGATGCCGATTGCCAGAGCACCGCCATTAGCGTGCCGAACAGCACAATCGAAACTTGAAAGGGTGCTTCGGATAGCGCCGTGGCACGGCGCCGCCATATCGACAGGATCGCCAGTGGCCAGGCTGGAAAGGCGAACCATGGAAGGGTCTTTAGCCAAAACCGGTCACTGTGCGTCGCGCCTAACTGCGGGACTGAAAATCCCACGAACCGGCCTATATTGTTGAGCCAAAACCACTCCATGAAAAGTTGCGGAGAGCGGTGGAATAGCGCGATTGGCCAGATCAGCAGCCAAGGTGTGGCTGCGACGAAACCGATTGCCAGCGCGCGCGCATAACTCGGCTGTCGCCAGCGACGAAAAAAAAGAGGCAGCAACAGGGCGCTAGCGCCAAGCACGCCAGGCGCCAGCAGTCCTTTCGCCAGGAATCCTATGCCCACTCCGGTTCCGAGGAGCAGTCCTCCAGGCACCCATTTGTCGGGACAGAGTGCCAGCCCGCAGATGGCGATCGCAAGACCCGTGGTCATGGCTACGTCCGTCAGCATGAAATGAGCATGCAGCACCATGCCGAGACAGGACAATAGCGTCACCAGGCAAACTCGACCGTGATGACGGCCCCACCAGTGGTGACCGACCCAGGCTACTGCGGNNAGGGAGAAAATATCGCGGCGCATATTGCCGCGACCCAATAGAAAAGGGGCGGCTTCTCCATAAATGGCTCGCCAGCCATCATCGGAACTGTCCAGTCACCGCTATCGAGCATGTGGCGCACGATTTCCGTGATATATGTTTCATCCTGCTTCCACGGATCATGCCCTATCAGTCCTGGAAACACATACAGCACAACGATCGCAATAAAAAGCAAATATTCCGTACGCCACGTTGGTAACGTGGCCGCAATCGACCCATTCGGGTTGACCGGAAATACTGTGGGCGCAGCCTTGGAAATTCGCTGAGATATCTTGTCAGGTGGTGTATTCATCAAACGCCCCGCTTGAAAGCGTTTCGTTGCGCGGTGCGCGCATCGGACATGGCCAATCGTAGCTCATCATCAGGGCATCACCGCGTTCCCTACGTTGGGGAAACAGGTGTCACCAGCTAGCTCGCGGTGTTTGTCTTAGTCTTCTTTTGGGAATCTGCAGGCGCCCGCCTTCTCACACTTTGCTTGCGCGCCAATTTTTCCGCGAGGGACGCTTTTTCGTCGACTGCAATCATGTATTGCACCAAAAGGCGGTGGGCAGTGGCCGCAGAAGCATCGGAGATGTTCGGCGATGAAAGCAAGGCATGTGCTTTTTTCAGATGCGCTTTATGGGTCGACGTCAAAATATAATTGAAAATAATTGGAATAAAGCTCAGAAATATCCGTTCACCTCGATAACTGCCTGATTTATCCACCGCCGTATCGACCAGAGAGCATTCCATGAAACCAGCCATCGCCGCCTTCGCCCTCGTCCTCGCCTCCACCGGAAGCGCATTCGCCAGCCCGGCGAGCGAGGGCGCGCAAGCCCATTTCGCCGCCATCGGCGCCGGAGATACGGCGACCATCATGCGTGGCTATGCCGATAACGCCCAACTCGTTTGGGTGGGCGGTCCGCTCGATGGCGTGTACGCCAGCCCCGACGCGATTCGCGCCACATGGGAGAAATTCGGCAAGGCTGCCGGTCCGGCGCGCGTCACGGTGCAGGCGCTGGAAGAATCGGCCAACCCGAAGGGCGCCACGATCGTGGCAAACGTACTGTTCGACGGCAAGATCCAAGTCAAGGTACGCTATGTGCTGACCTATCGCGATGGAAAACTCGTCAATGAAACCTGGCAGATCGATCCCAAACTGGCTGGCCTGTAGTCCTGAGTCCGCGCCCAGCGCCTATCCCGGATGAAAGCCGCCATCTCTGACGCCAGCATGCAGCTGCTGGCCTGCGTTCCCCGCCTGCGCCGCTACGCGCGCGCGCTGGTGGGAGACCGCGCCGGCGCCGACGACCTGGTCCAGGATACCCTCGAGCGCGGCTGGTCCCGGCTGGCCGCCTGGCAGAATGGCAGCGATATGCGGGCGTGGCTGTTCAGCATCATGCATAACGTGCGCATCGATCAAGTGCGCCGCCCCTCAATCCCCACCGAAACCTTGAACGAGGAGACGCCCATGCCTACGGCACACGGCAGTCCGTCGGCCGGGCTCGAACTGCGCGACATGGAAACCGCGCTGCGCGCCCTGCCGGACGAGCAGCGCGAAATCCTGTTGCTGGTGGCGCTGGAAGAGATGAGTTACGACGACATCGCGCAAGCGCTCAAGATTCCGGTCGGCACCGTCATGTCGCGCCTGTCGCGTGCCCGCGAAAAGCTGCGCGCGAACATGGAAGGGCGGCCGTATGTGTCGCAGCTGAAGGTCGTCAAATGAATATCCTGCCTGTCACCGAAGCCGATCTGCACGCCTATGTCGACGGCAAACTGCCGGACGCGCGCCGCGCCGAGGTCGAAGCGTACCTGGCCCAGCGTCCGGACGAGCTGGAACGGATTCGCGCCTATCAAACCCAAAATGCGGAGCTGCGCGCGCTCTTCAATCCGGTGCTCGATGAACCTGTCCCCGGCAGGCTGACCGCTCCCAAGGCCAGGCAATGGCAGTGGCAGCGCCTGGTGGCTGGCTTTGCCATCGCGCTGGTGAGCGGCAGCGCGGGGTGGCTGCTGCACGGCCAGGCCGGCGGGGAAGTCCAGTTTGCCCAGGGG
>CXWL01122552.1_pt1 | contig 13824 bp, 9 predicted proteins | sample 590931 | NCBI WGS metagenome assembly CXWL01 (sample SAMEA3498368, study PRJEB10139) | groundwater metagenome | biome: water well; material: biofilm material | place: Germany | collected 2015-04-27 | reverse complement strand
CCCCTGTCACGTGGCGCGAGCTGGCTGAAGTAATGCTGCAGCATCAACAGATATTCAGGATGCGTGTAGGAAGTGAGCCTGAGCGCCGGCGCCGCAAATGGCTGCAAAATTTTCACCAGCGTATGGGTAGAATTGCGCACCCCGAGAACACGGCGCATCGCCAGCAGGCGCGCCATCGAAGGTGACAACAGCTCGATCGACATAAACGCCGGCAAGTGCTGCGCCATCTGCGTCTCGGCCTGCATTGCCGATTGCGCCAGAGGGTGCTTCAGCGCCACCAATATTTCCGCGGTCGTCACCCTCCCCGCGTCGTGCAAGACGCCGTGCACCAGCACCGGCACACCCTTGCGCGCCAGCAGCAGTGCCAGCAATGGCGTCAGATTAGCCTTCTTGCGCGCGCCGTTATAGCTGGGAATGATGACCGGCGCATAGGCAGATGCGGCCGGTGCCTTGAGCAAGGTGCTGGCAGCTTCCGCCGCCGCCAGAAAACCGGCGATCTCCTCCACCGATTCGCCCTTGATGCGCATGGCGAGCAAAATGCCGCCCATCTCCAGATCCGAGACGCGTCCATCCAGCATCGCCCCATACAAGAGCTGGGCGTCCTCGCGCGACAGGCTGCGCGCACCGTCCTTGCCGCGGCCGATTTCCTTAATGAAACGGGCGGCGGCCAGGGGCTCTTTGACTTCCATCATTTGATTTTTTTCCATCCCGCTAGCTTACACCGGGTGAGCAATGCTGGCAAAGCGCAAGCCGAACGCAAGCAGCGCCAGCACGCCCCGCCCATGCGCCTTGCCAGCCTGCCTGTCCGCAAACTCGCATGAACAGGGTGTCCTGGCGTGCTGGCCTTGTTACTTAAAAAAGTTTGCAGATCGCCGGATAGTTGATAAGCTGCGCGTCTCTCCAACATTGCTGCAGCAGATACACGTGTCCAGAAAAATCCCCAAACCGGTTATTCTCAGCCTCACCCTCACCCTGCTGCTGGCCGCTGTTGCCACTGCGTATTTCCTGCTAGAGCGCGGCTCAGTGCCCGCCGGGCTGCTGTCGCTAGGGCAGAAGAAGGCGGCCCCTACCGTGCTTGGCTGGCCGGCACAGGTCAGTCAATATGCGGGCGGCGGCGGTTCCGGCCTGGCCGATGGCCAGCTTGCGCAGGCGCGCTTCAGCGATCCGTTTGGCCTGGTGCAGGACAGGCTGGGCAACCTGTATGTTGCCGATGCCGGCGAGAACAATCGCATCCGCAAGATCAGCCCTGAAGGCGTGGTCTCAAGCCTGGCCGGATCGCATGAAGGCTACGCCGACGGCGCTGGCGGCGCGGCCGCCTTCCATACGCCATCGGGCCTGGCCATCGACGCGAGCGGGAATATTTATGTGGCCGATACCGGGAACAATCTGATCCGCAAGATCACGCCGCAGGGCCTGGTGACTACGCTGGCCGGCAACGGCCAGGCCGGCTATCGCGATGGCGCGGCGGGTCAAGCGCAGTTCAATGGCCCGGTCGGCGTTGCGGTCGACAAGGCTGGCAAGGTGTATGTGGCCGACACCTATAACGACAGGATACGCGTCATCACGCCCGATGCGCAGGTCAGCACCATCGCTGGCGGCGCGCGGCCCGGCTATCAGGATGGCGTGGCGAGCGAGGCCTTATTTGATACCCCATGCGCGCTGGTCGTGAACAGTAAAGGCGAACTGTTGATTGCCGACACCAGGAATAACGCGATACGCAAGCTCGGCATGACTGGCGAGGTAAGCACGCTAGCGCGCTTTCTGCCGGAAGATCAGGAGGCGCTGCTGAAGCGCCCGGTCGGCCTGGCCTTGACGCACGATGATGTGCTCTACATAGGCGAACTGTCGAATGGCAGGATAGTGCAATTGTCGCCCTCCGGCGAATTGCGCGGCTTGACGGGGATAGACATTGACATCGTCGCTGGCGACGAGGTGGCGCTGCGCCTGCAACGTCCGGTCGGTATCGCGATCGACAAGACCGGCGGCCTGCTGGTGGCCGACGCCAGCAATTTTGCGGTACGCAAAATCTCGGCCAAAACAGCTGCCGGATTAGTAGCCAACTCAGTTGCCGACTCAGTGGTCAAATCAGCAGACACGCCAGCGCAGGCCGGCCATGATGCCCCGGCCGCAAAAACCGCGCGCTTCCCGTGGCCGCTCAAGCCGCAAAATCAGCCGCATGAAGTGGTCGGCACGATAGGCGAAGTACGCGGCAACTATGACGGCGAAAGCCGCGACCATTTCCATCGCGGCCTCGACATGCAGGCGGCGATGGGCGCACCGGTGCTGGCGGTGGCCGATGAAAAAGTCAGCAGCCCGTTTCCGGCATGGGACGTCAACGGCCTCAACGAGGGCCTGCGCATCGGCGCCATGTCGTATATCCATATGCGCGTCGGGCGCAGCGCCAGCGACGCGCCGCTGGACCCCGCCAGATTTACCCTGATCAGGGATGACAAGGATAAATTGACGCAGATACGCGTCAGGCGCGGCACCCGGTTTCAGGTCGGCGAGACGCTGGGCACCGTCAACCGCATGTATCACGTGCACCTCAACTACAGCCCGGCGGGCCAGGTGGTCAATCCGCTGAGCTTGTCCTTTGTCGGCTTCAGGGACGAGGTGGCGCCGCAAATCGAAGCGATTATGCTATTCGATCAGGGCGGGCTGGCGCTGGGCAAAAAGAAACAGGATAAGCGCCTGCGGATACCGCGCTCGCTCGGCGCCGTGAGCATCGTCGTCGATGCCTATGATCAGGCAGACGGCAACGCCAGACGCCGCCGCCTTGGCCTGTACAAACTGGGCTACCAGATTTTGCACGGCGACGGCACGCCCTTGGACGGCTACCAGCAGCCGCGCATGAACCTCGAATTCAACCAACTGCCGCCCGATGAAGAAGCGGTAAAAATTGCCTACGCCGAGCAAAGCGGCATCACGGTGCATGGCAGCGCCGCTACCCGCTTCCTCTACAACGTGACCAATACCGTGCGCGACGGCCATGCAAAAACCGGTCTCTGGCAATTGAAGGATCTTCCGGCGGGCGATTATCTGATCCGCATTCTCGCCGCTGATTATGCCGGCAACCAGGCCAGCAGCGGGCGTGACCTGGCGGTAAGGCTGGAATGACCCCGCCAATCTCAACAAACGCCTGGCCCACCACGCAACGCCCATGCGGCTTGCAGGCCTGGCAGGCTGGTAAGGCGCATGGGCCTTGCGTGGTGGGCATGCCTGTATTTATAAAGCGACAATAACGCGGTTCGATAGCATTCCTACAGCAAGGCAAAAGCTTTACAATAAAGCATGTCAAGTCCACCGCAACGCGCGGGCATTCCAACAAATTGATTCTGAACCCTCACTATGTACACCCTCTACATCGCCAACAAAAATTATTCATCCTGGTCCTTGCGCCCCTGGATACTGATGCGTGAACTCGACATTCCATTCGAAGAAAAAATCGCCAGTTTTGAAAGCGGCTCCAACTGGGATGCCTTCCGTGCCTTTGCGCCGGCGGGCAAAGTGCCCTGTCTGCATGATGGCGAATCCGTGGTGTGGGATTCGCTCGCCATTACCGAATTTCTGGCCGAACGCCACACCGGCGTCTGGCCGTCAGAAGCCAAGGCGCGCATCTGGGCGCGTTGCGCTGCCGCCGAAATGCACTCCGGCTTTGCCGCTTTGCGCAATAGCTGCAGCATGAACGTCGGCCTGCGCATCCGCATGCAACACCTGTCGCCGGAACTTCAACACGATATCAACAGGCTCAATGAATTGTGGACTGAAGGCCTCAGCCGTTTCGGCGGCCCTTTTCTGGCTGGCGCGCGGTTTACCGCGGTCGATGCCTTCTATGCCCCGGTCGTGTTCCGCTTGCGGACCTACGGCATCGCGCTCGACGAGAAAGCCGCCGCCTATGTCCGGCATATGCTGGCCAGCGAGGCAATGCGCCAGTGGGAAGCCGCCGCCCTGCAAGAAAGCTGGCGCGAGGCAGGCCATGAAGAAGAGGCGCTGGCGGCCGGCACCGTCTTGTCCGACCTGCGCACCGGATAAGCAGAAGCGACACCTACCATGACACGCATCAGCATCAAAGCCCTCCTCATTGCAGTGCCGCTCATGCTCGCGCTTGACACCATAGGCGGCATCTTGCTGCTGTCATTGTTTGCCGGCGACCAGCTGCAGGACGGCTTGAGCGCCGATCAGATAAACGACGCCATCCTCGCTATCACCATCAGCGACGGCTACCTGTTTTGCTCGCTGATCTTTGGCAGCCTGACCACGCTGTTCGGCGCCTACCTTGCCGCCAGCATTGCCAAAACCTATCCTTATTTCAACGCCGCCGTGTTTGGCCTGATCGCCGTCGTGCTCGGTTTTATGCTCGCCAGCGAAACGCCGTTCTGGTACAGCGCGCTGGCCTACAGCAGCACCTTGCCGGTCGCGCTGTTCGGCGGGCATCTGGCAAAACGCCGCCGGCACGGCCAACTTCATTAAGCTTTCCTTACCATGCCGGAATGGCTGCCGCATGAAAAAATAAGGAATGTTGACAATTCTCAAAATAAAAATCGGCAGATGTGGCATTTTTGCCGCAATCAGCAATGTGCATGCTGGCAAATTGATGAAAAATATTCGGATTTCCAATGAATTTTTATATTTTTCAGCAAAAAAATTACTCCATTTTCATTTTGCTTTGCCTATAATTTTCTCGTAAATCTCTGGCCTTGCTAGGAGACCAGTGGCTGCGCCCGTTTTAAATTGAGGCGCGCTTGAATTGCGCCGCAACTGAGTACGTAGTTCCACGTAGACAAATTATGCTGCATCACAAAACCGATTTTCTGTTAATTTAGATGTGTAATGCATAAAGCTGTTTTTTAAAACCGTTTTGTTATTATCTTGTTGTACAACTACTAAAAATCGGAGACCGACATGTCATTCAAAATGAAATCCCTTGTTGCATCGGCATTACTTAGCTGGGCGGTTGCAGGTATTGCAGCTGACCCTATCAAGATCGGCGTGACCGGCCCGTTCACCGGCGGCTCTGCGCCTATGGGCGTATCCATGCGTGATGGCGTCAAGCTCGCTGTCGGCGAAATCAATGCCAAGGGCGGCGTATTGGGACGCCAGTTGCAGTTAATCGAACGCGATGATGAAGCGAAAAACGAACGTGGCGTACAGGTCGCACAAGAACTGATCAATAAAGAAAAAGTCGCGGCGACAGTCGGTTACATCAACACCGGCGTGTCATTGGCTTCTCAACGCTTTTACCAGGAAGCGAAAATTCCTGTGATGAATAACGTCGCCACCGGCAGTATCGTCACCAAGCAATTCTTGCCGCCTGAGCACAAAGACAATTACGTCTTCCGCACTTCCGCCAACGACACCATCCAGTCCGCCATGATCGTCGACGAAGCGATCACCAAGCGCAAATACACCAAGGTCGCGATTCTGGCTGACTCCACCAACTATGGCCAGCTGGGCCGTGAAGACCTGGAGAAGGCGCTGACAGCCAAGGGCATCAAGCCGGTCGCCATTGAAAAATACAATATCAAAGACGTCGATATGACTGCCCAGTTGCTCAAGGCCAAACAGGGTGGCGCGCAAGCTGTGCTGACCTACGGTATCGGCCCTGAGCTGGCGCAGATCGCCAACGGCATGGAAAAACTCGGCTGGAAAGTACCGATGATAGGCAGCTGGACTTTATCGATGGGTAACTTCCTCGACAACGCCGGCAAGAATGGCGATGGCGCATTGATGCCACAGACCTTCATTCAAGAACCGACCACGCCAAAACGCAAGGCCTTCATCGAAGCCTATCAAAAGGCCTACAAGGTTGACCGCATTCCATCGCCAGTCTCCGCGGCACAAGGCTATGACTCGATCTACCTGCTGGCAGCGGCCATCAAGCAAGCCGGCAATACCGATGGCGTGAAAGTGCGTGAAGCGCTGGAAAACCTGAACGAAAAAGTCGAAGGTGTCGTCACCACGTACAGCAAGCCATTTACCCATGATGATCATGAAGCGATCAAGCCGGGCATTCCTGTCATGGGCGAGGCAAAAGATGGCCGCATCATCCACGCCAAGTAAGTTACTCTACTAAGCATGATCTTTTCGGGTCAGTCCTTTTTCTTTAGGCCTGACCCTTTTCTTAAGTAATGCAGTCTTCCGGCCAGACCTCAGGGTGCGCTCTCATTTGACGGCATCAATGCGCACTGAACAACAGCCGGCTGCTGCACTCCATTGGATGAATTAAAAATGGACATTTTGTTACAGCTTGTATTTAGCGGTATCGCGCTCGGCATGATCTACGCGGTCATTGCCTTTGGCTACCAACTGACCTTTGCCACTTCCGGCACCTTGAATTTTGGTCAGGGTGAATCGCTGATGCTTGGCGCCCTGGTGGGCTTAAGTCTGGTCGGCACTATCCATGGCGGCCCGTATATGAATTACTGGCTGATGATCCCTATCGTCATCGTATTTGGCGCCCTGCAGGGTGTCGTGGTCGAATGGATAGGTGTGCGCCCGGCGATCAAGATCAAGTCGGAATTCGGCTGGATCATGTCGACCATAGCGCTGGCGATTATTTTTAAGAATGTCGCAGAAAATATCTGGGGCAAAGACGACCTGACCTTCCCTTCGCCCCTGTCCGCCGCACCGTTCCAGATCTTAGGTGCCAACGTGCAGGCGATGCAGGTAGTCGTGGTGGCCGGTGCGCTGGCGATGATGATGGCGGTAGAGCTGTTCAACCGCAAATCGATTTATGGCAAGGCCGTGGTTGCCACTTCCAACGACCGTGACGCCGCCGGTCTGATGGGTATCAACACCCGCATGGTCATTACCTTTTCATATGCCCTGTCTTCCGCTACGGCAGCGTTTGCCGGTGTGCTGGTGGCGCCGCTGACGCTGACCGGCGCAACCATGGGTTCTGCCTTGGGCTTGAAGGCGTTTGCGGTCGCCATTATCGGCGGCCTGACTTCGGGCATGGGTGCCGTCGTCGGCGGCCTGATCCTTGGCATTGCAGAGACACTGACCGGATTTTATATCTCCACCGGCTACAAGGAAGTGCCAGGGCTGGTGCTGCTGTTGCTGGTATTAGCCATCAAACCTGCCGGCCTGTTCGGTAAAGCTGCGATCAAAAAGGTATAAGAGATCAACATGAGCAAAAAAAACCTAGTTCTTTCCATAGCGGGGATTGCCGCATTAGGCCTGATGCCTGTCGCCTTGCATAATCCTTACTACCTGCACCTGGCGGAAACCATCCTGATCTACGCCATCCTGCTGTTCGGCCTGGATATCGTGGTCGGTTATACCGGCCAGGTATCCTTGGGGCATGCCGGCTTGTTCGGCATAGGCTCTTACACCACCGGGGTGCTGTACTTCAAGCTGGGGCTGCCCATCTTTCTGGCGCTGCCGGCCAGTATCGCGGTCACTGCCGTGTTCGGCGCCCTGCTGGCCTTGCCGGCCTTGCGCGTGACCGGGCCATATCTGGCGATGGTGACACTCGCCTTCGGCACCATCATCCAGATCCTGATCAATGAAATGACCTTCCTGACCGAAGGCCCGATGGGGATCAAGTTGGCCAAGCCTGTCTTATTTGGACAAAAACTCGGCGAAGTCGGTTATTTCTATCTGGTGGCGGTGATGATGGTGCTGGCGCTGATCGTGGTGCACAGAATACTGCGCTCGCATCTGGGGCGCGCCTTTCAGGCCCTGCGTGACAGCCCTATCGCCTCCGACTGTATGGGCGTCTCGGTATATCGCTACAAGGTTTATGCGTTCGTCATCAGCGCCGCGCTGGCCGGTCTGGCGGGTAGCCTGTATGCGTATTCGGAAGAGTATATTTCACCGAATACCTATAACTTCGAACTGACCATCATGTTCTTGCTGGCAGTGATCATGGGCGGGCGCAAAACCCGCAGCGGATCGCTGATAGGCGCGATGATCGTGGTCATGCTGCCATCCCTGCTGGCCGATATCGTATTGTTCCGCCAGATCGCCACTGCGGCGGCCGTCATCGGCGTGCTTGGTGCGGCCTACACCCTGGCAAAAAAACGCAAGACCGCGCGTGAACTGGCGGTACCTGTGGTGGCAACGGTAGCGATGGCGATGTTCTCCTACAAGCTGGAAAACATCACCGACTGGCGCCTGACCGTCTTCGGCCTGATGACCCTATTCGTAGTCTACTACTTGCAGGACGGCATAGTCGGCTTCGTCAACGGTTTGTTTGGCCAGGGCCCTAAACACCTGATCGCCAAGAACATCAAGATTGCCGCCGACGACGACAGCGCGATTGTCAAGGCGGTGTATACCAGCAGCGGTGCATTGCTCAACGCCAAGCAGATACTGATGCAGTTCGGCGGCTTGAAGGCGCTTAACCAGGTTGACCTGCAGATCGCCAAAGGCACAGTGCATGGCCTGATCGGGCCTAACGGTTCCGGCAAGAGCACCATGATGAACGTGCTGACCGGTATCTACAAACCGACCGCCGGTGAAGTCGAGTTTTGCGGCAACGTGATTTCTGGCGACACGCCATCGGCCATCGCCCTGGGCGGTGTCGCGCGTACTTTCCAGAACGTGCAGCTGTTCGGTGAAATGACCTCGACCGAAAACGTCCTGGTCGGCCTGCACCACACCTTCCGCAGCAATGTGCTCGATGTGATGCTGCATTCGCCGCGCTACCTGCGTGAAGAAAGCGCGGCCCGCGAACGCGCCGCCAGCATCCTGCATTTTGTCGGGCTGGCCGATCTGGCCAATGAAGAGGCGCGCAATCTGCCTTACGGCAAACAGCGCTTGCTGGAAATCGGCCGTGCGCTGGCACTGAATCCGCAATTGCTCTTGCTTGACGAACCGGCAGCAGGCCTGACCGCACCGGACATCAAGGAACTGATCGCCATCATCCGCAAGATACGTGAGCACAGCATCACCATCATTCTGATCGAACATCACATGGATGTCGTGATGTCGATTTGCGATACCGTGACGGTGCTCGATTTTGGCCAAAAAATTGCAGAGGGTAAACCGGCGGCAGTACAGGCAGATCCTAAAGTGATCGAAGCTTATCTGGGCGGTAGCGTCAGCGATGAGCTTACTCATGAAACCACTACTGCCTAAGGAGATCACTCATGCTAAAAATTAATAATCTGCATGCCGCCTACGGCAAAGTCGCCGTCTTGCATGGCATCTCCATGGAGGTGCCAAAAGGCAAGGTAGTCACCCTGATCGGCTCCAACGGCGCCGGCAAGACCACCACCATGCGCGCCATCTCGGGCATGATCAAGCCGGTACAGGGCACGGTCATGCTGGCAGGCAAAGATGTCACCGGCCTCGATTCGCATAGCATCGCCCGCGCCGGCCTGGCCCACTCACCGGAAGGCCGCCGCGTGTTCGCCACCATGTCGGTCACCGACAACCTGCTGCTGGGCGCCTTCCCGCGCTTTACCCGCTCGCGGCCACGCGGTGATATCGACAGCGATCTGCAAAAGGCCATGGAATTATTCCCGCGCCTGAAAGAGCGCCGCACCCAGCTGGCCGGCACCCTCTCCGGCGGCGAACAGCAAATGCTGGCCATGGCCCGCGCCGTCATGCTCAACCCCGATGTCGTGCTGCTCGACGAGCCATCGATGGGCCTGGCGCCTATCCTGGTCGATGAAGTGTTCCGCATCATCGAGCGACTCAAGCAGGAAGGCATGACCATGCTGCTGGTCGAGCAGTTTGCCGCAGCCGCACTGGCAGTGGCCGACTACGGCTATGTGCTGGAGAACGGAAAAATTTCCGTACACGGCCCGGCAGCAAGCCTGCAGAATGATCCGGCGGTGAAGGCCGCCTACCTCGGCGGCGGTGCGCAGCATTAGTCGGGTGAAAAACCCGCAATCGGTAAGGCGCAATAGATGTAAGCCATTGCGCCCTGCCGATGGCGGATGACGGTCTTATTCAAACTAAAACTCAATAATCGATATCGCCACCGCGCCCTATCCATGCGGCTTTGCAGGCTGCCTGCCCTGGAAGGCGCATGGGGATTGCGTGGCGGCGGGGTCGATTTTGAAATTTTTATCAACTATCAATAATAGATTAATAGCGTTGACGCCCACGCTGCGCCATTTTCCAAGAAAACCTATTTTGCGTGCAGCATCGCCGCCGCATATGTCCGGTTAAATACCACGTCCATGAATACAAATACACGGTGATCGTTGGACGTGGGACTGGCATGTATCTGTCGTTATTTGAAAGCTCAACATGCGTGCGATTACGCTGCGCTAATCGCACCTACGCGGGCTTTTGAATTTAGGGGCGCCGTTAGGCGTCCCGCTTAAATGATGGGTTAGCCTATATGTACATTGGATTTACCGAGATTGCACACAGAACAAAGGGTTTGAAGGTTGCTTAGAACCGTCTCACCGCCTTTGCTCCAAGGAATTATATGGTCAACGTGAAGCTCAACACCTAGCGTTACTGCTGGGCTTGCACCACAAGCACAGCAGGTAAAGCGGTCTCGTTGTAGTACATGCCAGCGAAGGCGGAGTGAAGGGTCACGACCAGTTTTTGGTTGGCTTTCACCACCTGAAGACACGGTTGGTGCATCAACCCCACCATTGTTGGCGAACTCAACGAAAGCCTCTAAAGCCGCAGTCCAAGAACTAAACTTTCGGTTGTAAGGATACTGTGAAATTGTTGATGGTATTTTTGCAAGTTCGCTACGTCGGGGTTGGCGACCGTAGTGCTGCCATAATGTCAAAATGTTTACAAATAAACGTTCGTCGGTAATGTTGACTTCATTTGATACCGCCAATCCCGCTTTGATTAGCGCATTGTTCCAAGTACCGAAGCGCCTAGCCAAAGTGGTGTTGCTGTATTTGCCGAGTTCATCATATTTTGGCATTGAAACTGTTGAAGCGTTAAGCATTTCGGAGACATGCTTTAAATCGGCGAGAAGTTCAGCATCGCTTACCGACTGACCTGAAACTCGAGACAATTTAAAATTATTTGATGTCATATGGATTCTAGGTCTAACTAAATATGTCCGTCAAAGTAACGGTCGAAACGGACGGGTGTCGCATAACAACTTAAGAAAAAACTCTCAAAACCAGCTAGCAGACTAGCTTTGGAGAGTTTTACCGGTTTTTTTATATCATCAAAAAAAGTGAAGAGCGTCACCGTTTTCTATTTTCATTTTACCAATCAAATTGGCAAGGTAGAAATGAATTTCCAAGTAAGCTTTCGCCCCCATTTCGACCAGTCAAACAGCAAGCCCAAAATATCGCCACGCGAGCCCGCTTCGCATGGTTCGCTGCAGAGCCGCCTCGTGATTAAAAATCAGACATTGACTTTCAAAATAAGAAAAAATATTTCCGTATTTTGTTTATGATAGGAACTCTGCCGGCGTCCTGGCGTCTGATGCCTGTGTTCTCGTGTTCCGGTTATTGTGTCTTGAATGTTGTTCTTCCCACCTTACTTTCCACCTACTAAGGAAACAAGCATGCGTCGCTCTCTCATTTCCCTTGCAGTCACTGCGTTATTCTCAACAGGCATCGCCAGCATTGCGTCGGCCGAATCCCCTGCGCCGGCATCGGCCAAGGCGGCGGACAAGGCAATTTCCGGCCTTGATCTGCAATGGATAGACCAGGGCGTCAGGCCGCAGGATGATTTTTTCAAGTTCATGTCGGGCAAATGGTTGTCCACTGCCGAGATTCCGGCCGACCGCGCACGCTTTGGCTCTTTCGACCAGTTGCGCGATTTGTCTGAGCAGCGCTCGCACGAGATCATCAAGGCCCTGGCCGAGCAGAGTCAACACAGCAAGCTCAAGGCCGGTTCCAACCAGCAGAAAATCGCCGATCTGTACAACAGCTTCATGGATGAAGCGCGTGCCGAGTCGCTCGATATCAAGCCGCTGCAAGGCGAGTTTGCGCGCATCGATGCGGTGACGAAAAAATCCGAATTGCCGGTCTTGATGGCGCAATTGAGCAAGCTTGGCATGGCGCTGCCCTTGCAGGGTTTTGTCGGGCAGGATGCGAAAGACTCGAGCCGCTATGCCGTGTATGTCAGCCAGGGCGGGCTGGGCTTGCCCGATCGTGACTACTACCTGAAAGACGACGCCAAGCTCAAGGGCTTCCGCGATGCCTACCTCAAGCACATGGAAACCATGCTGACGATGAGCGGGCAGAAAGAGGCCGATAAAACTGCGGCGAGCATCCTTGCGCTGGAAACCGAACTGGCAAAGATACAGTGGAGCAAAGTGGAAAACCGCAATCCGGTCAAGACTTACAACAAGGTAGACGTCAGCAAGCTGGGCGAATTGCTGCCCGATTTTGACTGGACCGCCTATTTCGCCACCGCTGGCACCGGCGGCAAAATGGATTACGTGGTGGTGCGCCAGCCTGGCTTTGTGAGCGGCCTGGCAAAGGTGATGGAGACAACGCCTGTCGAGACCTGGAAAGCCTATTTCAAGTGGCAGCTGCTCAATGCCTACGCGCCTTTCCTCAGCAAGCGTTTTGTCGATCAGGATTTTGCCTTTTCCAGCGTGAGCCTGCGCGGCATCCCGACCAACCAGCCGCGCTGGAAGCGTGGCGTGGCCAGAGTGGAAGAAAGCATGTCGGAAGCGCTCGGCCAGCTTTACGTGGAAAAACATTTCCCCGCCCAGGACAAGGCACGCATGCAAAGCCTGGTCAACAACCTGATGCTGGCTTACAAGCAAAGCATAGAAACGCTGAGCTGGATGGGCGCCGACACCAAGAAAGAAGCGCTGGCCAAATTAGCCAAGTTCACGCCAAAAATCGGCTATCCGGACAAATGGCGCGACTACAGCAAACTGGTCATCGCCAAGGACGATCTGGTCGGCAATATCATGCGCGGCCGCGAAGCGGCCAACCAGAGGCAGCTGGCCAAATTGGGCAAGCCAGTCGACCGCAGTGAATGGGGCATGAGCCCGCAAACCGTCAACGCCTACTATAACTCGCGCCAGAATGAAATCGTCTTCCCTGCCGCGATCCTGCAGCCGCCTTTCTTCAACGCCAAGGCGGATGATGCCGTCAATTACGGCGGCATCGGCGCCGTCATCGGGCACGAGATCAGCCACGGTTTTGACGATTCCGGCAGCCAGTCTGACGGTGACGGCAACCTGCGCGACTGGTGGACCGCTGACGACAAGGCCAACTTCACCAAGATCACCGGCGCGCTGGTGTCGCAATACAATGCCTACAGCCCGCTGCCCGGCTACAACGTCAACGGCGCGCTGACCCTGGGTGAAAACATTGCCGACAATTCCGGCCTGTCTATCGCCTACAAGGCCTACCAGATCTCTTTGGGCGGCAAGCCTGCGCCCGCGCTTGACGGCTACACCGGCAACCAGCGCGTGTTCATGGGCTGGGCGCAAGTCTGGCGCGGCAAGGCACGCGATGCGGAAGCCATACGTCTGATCAGCGTTGACCCCCATTCGCCGGCAGAAGTCCGCGGCAACGCGCCGCTGACCAACTTGCCGGAATTTTATTCAGCGTTTGACGTGAAGGACGGCGACAAGATGTTCGTCGCACCGGCGAAAAGGATCACCATCTGGTAATTTGGCTCGCTCAGCCCCTGACATTACCGGCAACACCTGCAACACCGGTAATGACTGAGCTTATTGATCTTGCTGCTGTTGTCTGATCCCCTTCCGCTCCAGGATCAGACAACTTCCCCCCTGTTTTTCCATCTGGTTTTGTCTCGCGCAAAAAGATAGTGTGCGAGACAAATGCCGCCATCAGCGCCCCCCTTCGGCCCCTACTGTCTGGGGCATCGCCGTGCAGAACACGTGGCCACTCAATGTAGTAAAGCTACAACAATAATTGCACCCATCAAAAATAATGCAAACCACCAAGAACA
>CXWL01125680.1_pt1 | contig 13827 bp, 9 predicted proteins | sample 590931 | NCBI WGS metagenome assembly CXWL01 (sample SAMEA3498368, study PRJEB10139) | groundwater metagenome | biome: water well; material: biofilm material | place: Germany | collected 2015-04-27 | reverse complement strand
GTTTGCGGGCCATGCTGGGAGCGGCGGAGGCCCTGTCCCGGGCGGCGGCCAGTGGTGAGGTCAGCCGTGAAGAGGCGCAGCAGGAGCTGCTGGCGACGATTTTGGCGATGGTCAATCGCGGCCGTACTTAAATGTGGTTAGGGAGCTTGCTCCCTCGCCACATGGCTGTGCATTCAGCTCAAGTGTTCATCCACAAACAACCTGGCCTTGCGCGTCAGCTGATCCAGGTGCCGGTCGCGCTGCTTCTCTGCATCCACCATCGCCCGCTTGCCATGCTTTTGCAGCAGGTAGGTGTGAATCTGGCGCACTTCCAGCGAGCTATAAATAGCCGCTACGTCCAGCACGCCCATCAGGCCATCGGTGGCGTAATCGCGAGTATTCATCAGCACCTGAGTGCCCCGCGCGCCGCGTAGCTGAAAGCCCATGGCTTGGAACGCCGGCACCTTCTCCACGGCGCACGCCAGTTCGGCGTGGGGGTAATGCGCCAGCACCTCACCCAGCATGGCTCGCGCCACACCCTGGCGACGGGAACCGGCGTGTACCGCCATAAAGGCGATGCCGCAGGCTTCGGGGTCGTCTTTGACCGGCAGGTACAGGCAAAAACCCACAACGCGTTCCTCGACCATCGCCACCACCAGCTCGACGGGGATGCCCTTCGAGCCATCCAGCGCTTCCAGGTACAGGTGCACCTCAAAGCCGATGGCGTACTGGTAGATGTTGTAGAGCAGGTTGCTCGGCTGCAGGGCCACGCTGCTGATGTCGGTGAGGTTGTCCACCACCATCTGCAGGATCTGCGCATTGATCGGCTCGGGGCACGCGGTGGTGTAGCGGGTAAGGCTGAACATGCAAATTCCTGGGGTTTCACGTCAAGGCAGCGGGGATTGTACCTGCTCCGCGCACACCTCGGTTTAATCCTCGGCGCCTCGGCACTGGGTGCGGTGTTCGCCTGGGCGACCCCGGATATCACCCGTGCCACACCGCAATCGGTGGCAGCCGGACTGCACGCAACCTTCGCCGTAGCAGCGGGCCTGATCCTGCTGGCCTGCCTGATGGCACGTGGCCGCATCCGCCATGCGAACACCCGTTGAGGCAAAAAAACAAAAAAAGGCGTTGCACCAGACCGGGTTACATCGCGCATCATGGGCGCTTTCAAGCTCAAGGGTAACGTCCATGCGCGTTCTGTCATTGATGATGGGTCTTACGACGCTGGCCGCCAGTTCGGTGTTCTGCGCCAGCGCGATGGCGAATGAAGAAAACCAGCTGGTGCAACAGATCAACGACTACCGCAGCCAGGTGCAGCGCTGCGGCAACCAGGGTTCCCAGGAACTTCCACCCCTGGCCAACGACACGCGGCTGGTGCTGCCGGCGACCAATGTCGGCGACCTGCAGCAGGCCCTGGCCCGGGCGGCGTACCCGATGGTCAACGTGCAGGCCATCAGCCTGTCCGGGCCCAAGGACGCCCAGGCGGCCATGAAGGCGGTGCGCGAGAGCTTCTGCCGCGTGGTGCTGGACCCGCAATTTGTCGATATCGGCGTGAGCAACAGCGGCCAGGACTGGCGCATCGTGCTCGCCCGCCCGCTGCTGTCCAGCGGCCTGGGCGATTGGCAGACCGAGGGCAAGCAACTGCTGACGCTGATCAACACCGCCCGTTCGCAGTCGCGCCAGTGCGGCACCCAGGCGTTTACCGCGACCACCCCGCTGTCGTGGAACGACGACCTGGCCGGTGCTGCCAACAGCCACACGCGCAACATGGCCAACGGCAACTTCTTTGACCACCTCGACCACGACGGCCGTACCCCCGGTGACCGCGCCGAGCTGGCCGGGTATATCGCGAAGAACGTCGGCGAAAACATCGCCGCCGGCCTGGATACTCCGCGCAAGGTGGTCGACGGCTGGCTCGCCAGCCCGGGCCACTGCGCCAACCTGATGAACCCGCAATTTCGCGAATTGGGCGCGGCCTATGCCATGGACCCGAAGAGCGACGCGGGGATTTACTGGACCGGTTTGTTCGGCAGCCAATAGGGTTTGGGCAAGCGCCCAAACCCACTGCATTTAAGCTATCCAAACGAATAGAGCATCAAAGTGCCATCTAGGCGATAATTGCGCTGAACTGGCAGCGTCCAAGCGGGTCTCTAGCTGTGCGCCAGGCATTTCCCGGGCGTATAAGAAGCCCCTGGCACACAAGGTGTACCCGCAATGATGAATTGGCTGCAAAGCAGCAGCGACATGGCTGAACGGGTGCGTCTGCATGATTGGGCCGCAACGCCGCTGGGGCCACTGGACCAATGGCCGGACGTGCTCAAGACCACCGTTGCGCTGTGCTTTGCCTCAAGCTTTCCCCAGGCGATTGTCTGGGGCCCGCACTTGACCACGCTGTACAACGACGCGTTTATTCCGATCCTGGGCAATAAGCCGGATGCACTCGGCCGTCCATTCAATGAGATATGGAGCGAGGCATGGGAGCACATCAGCCCCATCGCCGATGCCGCTTTCCAGGGCCATGCCACCTATATCGAAAATTTCCCTTTGGTGATCGAGCGCGGCCAGGCGCGCGAACAGGCCTACTTCACCTTTTGCTACAGCCCGATCCGCGACGCCGCGGGCCGTGTCGTCGGCCTGCTCGACACCGTGTCCGAAACCACCGCAACCGTATTCCTGGCCCGCCGCCTGGCCGTGCTGGATGCCATCGGTCACGCGGTGGTCGACGCGGCCGATGCCGAAGCCATCATGACCCGCACCACCCAATTGCTCGCCGAACACTTGCAGGTGAGCAACTGCGCGTATGCCGACATGGACGCCGATGAAGACGGCTTCACCATTCGCGATAATTGGACCGCGCCCGGCTCGCCGAGCATCATCGGCCGCTACAGCCTGGCGGCGTTCGGCACCACGGCGGTGCAGTGCCTGCGCGCCGGCGAGCCGCTGGTGATCCACGACAACCTGCGCGAGTTGCCGCCGGGCGAATCGGCGAGCTTCCAGGCCCTGGGCGTCACGGCCACCATTTGCATGCCCCTGATCAAGAATGGCCGCCTCACTGCCTTGATGGCGGTGCACGACAAAATCGCGCGGCTCTGGTCGCCTTACGACCTCGCGTTACTGCGCGAGGTCACCGAACGCTCCTGGGCCCACATCGAACGGGTGCGCGCCGATGCCGATGTGCGCGAAGGCCTGGCGGCCTACGCCGAGCTGAATACCACGCTGGAACAACGCGTGGAAGAACGCACCCTGGCGCTGGCCCAGGCCGAAGCCGCGTTGCGCCAGTCGCAAAAGCTCGAAGCCATCGGCCAATTGACCGGCGGCGTGGCCCACGACTTCAACAACCTGCTGACCATCATTCGCTCCTCGGTGGACTTTCTGCGCCAACCCGGCCTGTCCGAAGAACGCCGCCAACGCTACATGGGCGCGGTGTCCGACACCGTGGAGCGCGCGAGCAAACTCACCAGCCAGTTGCTCGCCTTTGCCCGCCGGCAACCCTTGAGCCCGGAAGTCTTCGACGTTGGCCAGCGTGTACAGAATATCGGCGAGATGCTCGAAAGCGTCACCGGTGCGCGCATCCATGTGCAGGTCGAGTTGCCGCCGCAGCCGTGTTTTGCGCGGGTCGACTCCAGCCAGTTTGAAACCGCGCTGATCAACATCGCCCTCAACGCCCGGGACGCCATGGACGGCCGGGGCACGTTGACGCTGCGGGTTACCGGCGCCCAGGTGCTGCCAAGGATTCGCGGGGATGCAGGGTCGAACCAGGCGTATATTGGCGTGTCGCTCGCCGATACCGGGCCGGGCATCCCGGCGGAAACGGTCGAACGAATTTTCGAGCCGTTCTTCACCACCAAGGCCGTGGGCAAGGGCACCGGCCTGGGCCTGTCGCAGGTATTTGGTTTTGCCAAGCAGTCGGGCGGCAATATCGACGTGGCCAGCACCCTTGGCCAGGGCAGCGTGTTTACCTTGTACCTGCCACAGGTTGAAGCCGAGGCGGCTGTGCCCGTAAGCGTGCAGGACACGCCGACGCCAGCCCATGACACCACCCAGTGCCGCGTGTTGATCGTCGAGGACAATCTGGAAGTCGGACGTTTTGCCAGCCAGATCCTGCAAGACCTGGGTTACCAGACCACCTGGGCGACGGATGCCGAGCAGGCGCTGGCGCTGGCCGGGCAGGATGCGATGGCGTTCGACGTGGTGTTTTCGGATGTGGTCATGCCCGGCATCACCGGCGTGGCCATGGCCAAGTTGCTGCGCCAGCGCCGCGCCGACCTGCCGGTGGTGCTGACCTCGGGCTACAGCGACGAGCTGGCGGAAGACGGCTACGCAGGGTTCGAATTCCTCGCCAAGCCCTACTCTGCCGACCAGGTGTCCAGGGTTTTGCTCAAGGCCATGCTCAAGGACTGAGCGGCGCCCTACTCCGCCACCGCCACCTGGTTGCGGCCCAATGCCTTGGCACGGTACAGCGCCTTGTCGGCGGTGTTCATGAGGCCGTGCAGGTCCTGGTCAAGGGCATGGGTGGACGCCACGCCAAGGCTGGCGGTCAGGCCGTGCACCGGCTCGGACACCAGCCCGGAAATCGACTTGATCAGTTGCTCGGCAATATCCCTGGCGGTTTCCAGCGAGGTATTGGGCAACAGCACCGCAAACTCTTCGCCGCCCAGGCGGCCGTACACGTCAGCCTTGCGGAACGAGGCACTGATCACCCCGCCGATCTGGCGCAGCACCTGGTCGCCGGCCTGGTGGCCGTAGGTGTCATTGATTTGTTTGAAGTGGTCCATGTCCAGCATCAGCGCGCACAGCGGCTGCTGGTTGTGGCGGCATTGCGCGTACAACAACTGGGCATGTTCGAAAAACGCGCGGCGGTTCATCAGGCCGGTGAGTTCGTCGGTCTGTGCGGCGCGGGTGGAGATGTTGTGGGCACGTTCCATTTGCCGGGTCAGGCGAAAGGCCTTTTCCAGCGCATCGGAGAATTTGCGCGTGGCGCTGACCACAAAGGTCGAGAACACCAGCACCGCCAGAGCCACGCCCACTTGCATCGACGACGGCTGGACCAGCAGCCACAGCGTGCACGGCAGCAGCACCAGCGCCATGGACGCCAGAGTGAGGTAGCGATAGGCCGAGTAGCACGACACCGCGCTCACTGACATGCCCACCGTGAACAACATCACCAAGACCTGGGACAGGCGGTCATCGGTGGGCATCACCGCAAACGCGCCGGCCCCCCAGATCCCTGCAGACAACATCAGCGTGACGCAATAGCGACGCTCCCAACGCGCCGGCGTGCGCTCGGCGTTGGGGCAGCGGAACCATTCCATGAACATCTTGAGCCGCAGCAGGGACGACACCGCCAGCGCGACCAGCCAGACCAGGATGACCTGATGGTCAAACCGGTCCCAGCACAGCCAGCACAGCATCACGGCGGCCAGGTAGCTGCCGAGAATGGCGGCAAAGGATTGCCTAAACAACTGGTGCAGACGGTCGGTCCGCACCTGTTCCTCTATGAAGCAATCCTGGTCCTGCCCACGCCCAAGGCCATTCATCAATTTCGCTCGATTCGACTGCCACGACAAAGGCGCCATTGTGGCACCCTGCCAGTAGCGTGGACAACAAAATCCAGCACGGTAGAGCCTTTAAAACGCTTCCGGACGCAGAATCAGCACGCCNNCCGCCATTGCCGTAATTGGAGCCGGCATAGGTGTCGGCATCGCTGTTGAGCACTTCGCTCCAGCGCCCGGCAAACGGTACCCCCACGGCGTACGCCGCACGCGGCACCGGGGTGAAGTTGGCGACCACCAGCACCGGCTTGCCGTCCTTGCTCCAGCGCAGCCAGGCGTAGACGCTGTTGATCGCATCGTCGCCGATCAACCACTGGAAACCCTGGGGCGCGTCGTCCTGCTCATGCAGCGCGGGTTCCTCGCGGTACAGACGGTTCAAATCGCCCACCAGCTTTTGCACGCCTTTGTGTTCGGCGTACTGCAGCAGGTACCAGTCCAGTTGCTGATCGTGGTTCCACTCACGCCATTGGCCGAATTCGCAGCCCATGAACAGCAATTTCTTGCCGGGATGCATCCACATGAACGTCAGGTAGGCGCGCAGGTTGGCGAACTTCTGCCAGCGGTCGCCGGGCATCTTGTCGATCAGCGAGTGTTTGCCGTGCACCACTTCATCGTGGGAGATCGGCAAAATAAACCGCTCGGACCAGGCATACACCAGGCCGAAGCTCAGCTCGTTGTGGTGATGGGCGCGGTACACCGGATCCTGCTGGATGTAGTGCAGCGAATCGTGCATCCAGCCCATGTTCCATTTGTAGTTGAAACCCAGGCCGCCCTGCTGGGTCGGCTGGCTCACGCCCGGCCAGGCCGTGGATTCTTCGGCAATCACCAGCGCGCCGGGGGCTTCCAGCGCGACCACGTCGTTCAGGTGGCGCAGGAAGTCGATGGCTTCGAGGTTCTCGCGGCCACCATGGCGGTTGGGCACCCACTCACCGGCCTTGCGCGAGTAATCGCGGTAGAGCATCGACGCCACGGCATCCACGCGCAGCCCGTCAATGTGGAAGTGTTTGAGCCAATGCAGCGCCGAAGCAAGCATGAAACCGTGCACTTCGGTGCGGCCCAGGTTGTAGATCAACGTGTCCCAATCCTGGTGAAAGCCTTCCAGCGGGTTGGCGTATTCGTACAGAGCGGTGCCGTCGAATTGCGCGAGGCCGTGGGTGTCGGTCGGGAAATGCGCCGGCACCCAGTCGAGGATCACGCCGATATCGGCCTGGTGCAGCGCGTTGATGAAGTAGGCGAAATCCTCAGGCGAGCCAAAGCGCGCGGTCGGCGCGAACTGCGATAGCGCCTGGTAACCCCAGGAGCCCCCGAACGGGTGTTCCATGATCGGCATCAGCTCCACATGGGTAAACCCGAGCTGCTGCACATACGGCACCAGCCTTTCAGCCAGCTCACGCCAGTTATATTGGCGCGCGACCTCGCCCGCCTCGTCCAGCTCACACTGCCATGAGCCCACGTGCAGCTCGTAGATCGACAGCGGCGCAGTGGTCTTCTGGCGTTCGACCCGCGATTGCATCCATTCATGGTCCTGCCAGTCGACCCGCAACGGCTCGGCGACTTTCGACGCGGTGTCCGGCGGCAACTGGGTGGCCAGCGCCATCGGGTCGGCCTTGAGCGGCAGAATCCCGTTGGCGCCGAGAATCTCGTACTTGTAGGCAGCGCCCGGTTGCAGGCGTGGGATAAAGATTTCCCACACGCCGGACGGATGCCGCAAGCGCATCGGGTGGCGGCGGCCGTCCCAGATATTGAAGTCGCCCACCACCGACACGCGCCGCGCATTCGGCGCCCACACGGCAAACCGCACGCCGTCGATGCCATCAACGTTAGTGACCTGGGCGCCCAGGCAACTGCTGAGGTCGCGGTGATTGCCTTCGGCAAACAGNNAACAGGCCCGGCACCTGAGTGGCGTCGAGGCTGCCGATCTGCTCGCCGCTGTCGCGGGCCAGCACCTGAACGCTCAAGGCCTCGGGCAGGAATGCGCGAATAAACTGGCCGCCCTGCTCGTCGTCGTGCGGCCCGAGAATCGAGAACGGGTCATGGTGCTCGGCGCGCACCAGCGCTTCGACGTCCTTGGACGCCGGCAATGCAGTCAACTTTGGCTGCAGCGGTTCTTTATGTGTAAAGCTCATGACGTCTCCCCACCGCGTACAGTTTTCGATATAGGTATAAGCCCACTGAGCAAGCCGTGCAGCCCTTGCAAGGGCACCGGCAGCCAGGTCGGGCGATTTTCCGCTTCGTAAGCCACTTCATACGCGGCCTTTTCCAGGCTGAACAACGTCAGCGCGGCGTCCTGGCCTTTGGCATCCTGCCAGTCATGCGCCAGTGTAGACGTAGCTGCCTGATAAGCCTGAATAAATGCCTGGCGCGCTTCTTTCAGATAACGATCGGTCACGCGTTTACGCGCCACATCGGCCTCGGGCGAGTGATCCACCCCCTGCACGTTCAAGGCCATCGCCGCCGCGTAATCGAAAGAGCGCAACACGCCGCTCACATCTTTATACGGGCTGTGCTTGCCGCGTCGCTCGTGCAGCGGTCGCGCCGGTTCGCCTTCGAAGTCGATCAAGTAGGCATCGCCCTTGACCACCAGCACCTGGCCCAGGTGCAAATCACCATGCACCCGAATACGCAGGCCACCCAAGGTGGCTTTGGCCAACGCCTGCACATGGCTGGCGATGGCTTTTTTCTGCGTCAGCAAGTCACTGACCAGTGCCTGATCGGCAGGGTTCAATTGGTTTTGATGCACCTTGAGCAATTGCAGGGCGCGCTCGATCTGCGCCCCCACATCCTTGGCCCAGGCCTGGGTGTCCTTGGCGCTTGTGACTTCAGGCTTGAAGTCTTTATTGCCGGTGGGCGCACCCAGCACGCCGTGCATCTCGCCAAGGCGCTGGCCGAGCAAGCCGGCAAAATCGGCCAGCTCGCCAAGGGCGTTGTAATGCTGCTCCTGCTCGGAGATAGCTTCGGCCAGCTCGTCACGAATTGCGCGTTCGAGGCTGTTCTGGGTCCAGCTCCAGGCGTCGCCCTGGTTGCTCAGATAGCCTTGGGCGATCATCAACAGGTTGTCTTCGCCCTGGGCGTCGTGGCGCACCATCGAGCCCAGCAACGGCGAGATATTCGGGTAATCGGCCGCCGTGAGGTAGGCGCTCATTTCCAGCTCCGGGTGCACCCCGGCGCTGACTTTGCGGATCAGCTTGAGCACCAGGCTCTCGCCCACCACCACCGAGCTGTTGGACTGCTCGGCGGACAAATAACGCACCGGCGACTCGTCCGTGAGCTGCAACTTGGCCAAGTGCTGGGTACCTTCAAAACGCAACTCGCCCTCGCTGGAATTCAGCACACTGCCGGCTTGCATGCCCTGGATCACCGCCCGGATAAAGTGCTCCAGGCTGAAGGCATCGGTCACCAAACCCACCTGGCGCACACGCCGTACCCGGGCCAAAGCCAATTGCTGCGGCAACGCGCTGGTGAACTGGTCCTCACCGAGAAAGCCGAACGGCAACTGATAACGGCTGACCTGGCCGCCGGCAGTCACCTCAAGCTCACTGAGCAAGACCGGGTGCTGCGGGTCGCCAAACCGCACGCCGTAAGCGATGCGCACGCGGTCGATGGCCGTGTCCTTGCCGGCAAACCAACGCCGCTTGGGCAGCCAGGCCGGCAGCGAAGTCTGTTCCAGGCTGCTGCGGCAGGGTTCGTCGAGCAATTCTTCCATACGTTTTTTCAGCACCAGGGTGGTGAAGTCCGGCATGCTTTGCGCCGGTTCCACGTGCCAGCTCGGCATCTGGTTTTCCGCCGCCAGCACAAACCAGTAAAAGCCATACGGCGCCAGGGTCAGCAGGAAATTCAGCTGGCCGATCGGCGGGAACGCGTTACCGCCGAGCATCTCCACCGGCACCATGCCGGCGAACGCCGACAGGTCCAACTCGGCCGCCTGGGCACTGCGCGAAACGTTGGCCACGCACAGGATGATTTCGTTACGCCCGTCCTCGCCGGTAAATTCGCGGGTATACGCGAGGATCCGGCGGTTGCTCGGCGACAGCATTTTCAGGCTGCCGCGGCCAAACGCCTTGGACTGCTTGCGCACCGCGAGCATGCGCCGGGTCCAGTTGAGCAGCGAGTGCGGGTCCTGGGCCTGGGTTTCGACGTTGACCGACTGATAGCCGTATTGCGGGTCCATGATCGGCGGCAGCACCAGGCTGGCCGGGTCGGCGCGGGAGAAGCCGCCGTTACGGTCGATGGACCATTGCATCGGCGTGCGCACGCCGTCGCGGTCGCCCAGGTAGATGTTGTCGCCCATGCCGATTTCATCGCCGTAGTACAGCGTCGGCGTACCGGGCATTGACAGCAGCAGGCTGTTGAGCAGCTCGACGCGCCGGCGATCGCGCTCCATCAAGGGCGCCAGGCGCCGGCGAATCCCGAGGTTGATCCGCGCGCGACGGTCGGCGGCGTAGTAATTCCACAGGTAGTCGCGCTCTTTGTCGGTGACCATCTCCAGGGTCAGCTCATCGTGGTTGCGCAGGAAGATCGCCCATTGGCAGTTGGCGGGGATCTCCGGGGTCTGGCGCAGGATGTCGGTGATCGGGAAGCGATCTTCCTGGGCCAGCGCCATGTACATGCGCGGCATCAGCGGGAAGTGGAAAGCCATGTGGCATTCATCGCCGTCGTCGCCGTGTTTGTCACCGAAATACAATTGCGTGTCTTCCGGCCACTGGTTGGCTTCGGCCAACAACATGCGGTCGGGGTAATGCGCGTCGATCTCGGCGCGGATCTGCTTGAGCACGTCGTGGGTTTCGGGGAGGTTTTCGTTGTTGGTGCCATCGCGCTCGATCAGGTACGGGATCGCATCCAGGCGCAGGCCGTCGATGCCCATGTCGAGCCAATAGCGCATCACCGACAGCACGGCTTTCATGACCTGGGGGTTGTCAAAATTGAGGTCTGGCTGGTGGGAATAGAAGCGGTGCCAGAAGTACTGGCCGGCCACCGGGTCCCAGGTCCAGTTGGACTTCTCGGTATCGAGGAAAATGATGCGCGTGCCGTCGTACTTCTGGTCGTCATCGGACCACACATAGAAGTTACGCGCCGCCGAACCGGGCTTGGCTTTGCGCGCGCGCTGGAACCACGGGTGCTGGTCGGAGGTGTGGTTGATCACCAGTTCGGTAATCACCCGCAGCCCGCGCTGGTGGGCCTCGGCGATAAAGCGCTTGGCGTCGGCCATGGTCCCGTAGTCGCTGTGCACGCCACGGTATTCGGCGATGTCGTAGCCGTCATCGCGGCGTGGCGAGGGGTAGAACGGCAGCAGCCAGATGGTGTTCACGCCGAGGTCGGCGATGTAGTCGAGTTTGGCGATCAGCCCGGGAAAGTCACCGATGCCGTCGTTGTTGGAGTCGAAATAGGATTTGACGTGAACCTGGTAGATCACCGCGTCCTTGTACCAGAGCGGGTCTTTGATAAAGGTGGCAGCCTTGGGTTTCTTCGCCATTGGAAACTCCTGAAACACTGAAATTCTGCGGGCTGGATGCAAAACAATGTGGGAGGGGGATTGCCCCCTCCCACATTTGAATCCCCATCGAACTTAAGAAGTGGTAATGCGCCAAATGCCAAACGGCATCTGCGGGTCCAGGCGGGTCCACTGGGTCTTGCCGTACCAGGTCCAGCGATGGCCGTTCATCAGGTCTTCGCCTTGGGTCTGGGCGTCATCCGGCAGGCCCAACTCCCACAGTGGCAACTCGAAATTCGCCTCCTGGGCGTTGTAAGGGTCGAGGTTGACGGCCACCAGAATGAAGTTGCTGCCGTCCTCGCTGCGCTTGCCGAAGTAGAGGATGTTGTCGTTCCAGGCGTTGTAGAGCTTGAGCCCCAAATGGGTCTGCAACGCCGGGTTCTGCCGGCGGATGCGGTTGAGCTGGGCGATCTCGGCGATGATGTTGCCGGGTGCGGTGAAGTCCCGTGGGCGGATCTCGTACTTCTCCGAATCGAGGTATTCCTCCTTGCCCGGCACCGGCGCGGCTTCACACAGCTCGAAGCCCGAATACATGCCCCACAGGCCAGAGCCCATGGTGGCCAGCGCGGCGCGGATCAAGAAGCCCGGGCGGCCGGACTCATGCAGGAACGCGGGATTGATGTCCGGCGTGTTGACGAAGAAGTTCGGCCGGTAGCATTCACGCCACGGCGACTCGTTCAACTGCGCGAAGTATTCACTCAATTCGGCCTTGGTATTACGCCAGGTGAAGTAGGTGTAGCTCTGGGAATAGCCAACCTTGCCCAGGCGCGCCATCATCGCCGGCGTGGTGAACGCTTCGGCGAGGAAAATCACCTCGGGGTGTTTGGCGCGCACATCGCTGATCAGCCATTGCCAGAACGGCAGCGGCTTGGTGTGGGGGTTGTCGACGCGAAAGGTCTTCACACCCTCTTCCACCCAGCCCACCACAATGTCGCGCAGCTCGGTCCAGAGGCCTGGAATCGCATCCGCCGCATAGAAATCGACGTTAACGATGTCCTGGTATTTTTTCGGCGGGTTCTCCGCGTATTTGATCGTGCCGTCCGGGCGCCAGTTGAACCAGCCCGGGTGCTGCTTGAGCCACGGGTGGTCCTGGGAACACTGGATGGCGAAATCCAGGGCGATTTCCAGGCCGTGGTCGGCGGCGGCGGCGACCAGGCGACGGAAGTCCTCGCGGCTGCCCAATTGCGGGTGGATGGCTTCGTGGCCGCCCTCCTCGCTGCCGATGGCGTAGGGGCTGCCCGGGTCGTCAGGGCCAGCCGTCAGGGAATTATTCTTGCCTTTGCGGTGGCTGCGGCCGATGGGATGGATCGGCGGGAAGTACAGCACGTCGAAGCCCATGTCGTGGATCATCGACAGGCGTGAGTGCACATCGTTAAAGGTGCCGTGGCGCGCGGGATCGTCGGTGATCGAGCGGGGAAACAGCTCGTACCAGCTGGCAAACTGTGCGGCCTCGCGCTCCACATCGATCGGGTACACGGTGCTGATGCTCAAATAGGCGCGGTGGTCGGCCTGGGTCATCAGGTGTGCACTGTCTTCGTGCAGAAACTGCGCGACCTGCTCGGTTTCCAGCAACCCGGACAATTCGTGGTGCAGCAGCATCAAGCGGTCGCGCAGTTCGTTGTCACTGCGCTCGGCGGCCTGCAGCACCAGGCTGCGGCCTTCCTGCAGCTCCAGGCTGACGGGGACACCGGCTTCATGTTTTTTGCGTAATTCGTAGCAAAAGCTGGCGAAAGTATCGATCCAGGCCTCGATGCAGTATTCATGCGGGCCCTGGCTGATCACGGTAAACCCGCCTTCCCAGCCGTTGTTGCCGACATCGCTCATGACCACGCTGTGCCAGCTTTCTTCGTGCAGGGCGCGCCAGCGGATCAGCACGGCGAGCTTGTCGTGGCCGTCGGCGAATACCTTGCTGGTGACGTTGACCCGCTGGCCAACCACGGCCTTGACGGCAAATTCGCCGCCGTCGATCACGGGTGTGGTGCTTTCGATTGCGATCCTGGGCAGCAACAATGCCTGGGACAGCGGCAAGAGAGATTCTTCTGGAACCAGTGTTTCAGCAGTCATCGAGCATCTTCCCCTTACGCCCTGTGGACGCTCTTTGCTTGATCCGAATTCTGAGACGGCGACGCTCTCCCTGAGCAGGGCCGTATAAGGTCCGAGCCTGCCCCGGCAAGAAAAGTTCAGGTGGATGTGCCGCCATCGGGCGGGGAATCAATTTGCCCAGGCAGCTGTCCACCGATAGAGCAAAGCACAAAGGAGGCCACACCGATGAATATCCCGATCCCGGCTGAAACGCCCGACCCCAACATCGACAACCCGACCCTGCCGCCCAGCGAGCCTGCGCCGATCCCCGAGCAGGAACCACCCGAAAACGAGCCGCCGCCGGTGCAGGAGCCACCCACCACCGTACCGCCGGTAATCGTTTAAATACCGCAGAAATCCAAAGGCCAGCGAGACACTCGCCCGAGTCAAACCTCCTGGCCTTTTTTACAGTCGTTAATGACATCTGGCCGAGACGTCGGCTGAGTTTGCCGCGCAGCTCATCCCTCTGCGCTCGCTCACGACTTCTTCTCCAGCAGCTTGACGATCCTTGGCATCACACTGAACACCGCCAGTGCCAGCAACGTACTCAGCACCGCGGTGGACTCACGGCCCAACCCAGCCGAGACCCCAATCGCAGCGGTCATCCAGAGTCCGGCGGCGGTGGTCAGCCCCTTGACGTGGCCCTCCTCGTCGTCTTTGCCCTTGATGATGGTGCCGGCGCCCAGAAAACCGATCCCTGCGATCACCCCCTGCACCACTCGG
>CXWL01025163.1_pt1 | contig 13830 bp, 15 predicted proteins | sample 590931 | NCBI WGS metagenome assembly CXWL01 (sample SAMEA3498368, study PRJEB10139) | groundwater metagenome | biome: water well; material: biofilm material | place: Germany | collected 2015-04-27 | reverse complement strand
AAGAGTATCGTCGGACAGGAAGCCGCGATCGCGATTCTGGGGCGCACGCTCCGTCGCGCACGAGCTGGTCTGGGTGATCCGCGTCGCCCCATTGGTACCTTCATTTTCCTTGGTCCGACCGGTGTCGGCAAGACCGAGTTGGCCCGCTCCCTGGCGAATTTCCTTTTCGACGACCCCGAGGCGCTGGTGCGCATTGATATGTCAGAGTACATGGAAAAATTCGCCGTCTCACGTTTGATCGGCGCTCCTCCCGGCTATGTCGGCTACGAGGAAGGGGGACAGCTGACCGAGAAAGTTCGCCGCAAACCATATTCAGTGGTCCTGCTCGACGAAATCGAGAAGGCGCATCCGGGCGTGTTCAATATCCTCCTGCAGCTGATGGATGACGGCTCCCTGACCGACTCGTTTGGGCGGCGTGTGGATTTCAAGAACACCGTCCTGATCATGACATCCAACATCGGCACCAAGCAGATTCGCGACGGAAAGACGGTCGGTTTTGACGGGTCTGCGGTGGATATGTCGTTCGAGGGGATGAAGAAGAAGATTCTCGACGAATTGAAGAAGCTCTTCAATCCTGAGTTGCTGAACCGAATCGACGAAGCCGTTGTTTTCAACGTTCTCAGTCGCGACCACATCAAGCAGATCGTGGATATTCTGGTGACCGACATTGCCAAGCGACTTGCAGAAAAAGGAATCAGTTTCAAATTGACCGACGAAGCCCGAGAGTTCCTGGTCGACAAGGGGTATGATCCGACCTATGGAGCGCGCCCTCTCAAGCGGGCGCTTCAGCGTTTCCTTGAGGATCCACTGGCAGAGGAGATTCTGCGTGGGCAATACGCCGGTGATCTCGACCTGTTGATCGGCGCGACCGACGAGAAGCTGACTTTCACATTCGAAAGCCACCGCCCTAATCCGAAGGAAGAGAAGGTCAGTTAGTTCAAGGGAACTTCGGTTCGATTTAAGATCAAGGGGGGCCGAGCAAAACTTGGCCGCCCGTTTCGTTGGTGAAAGTAATTGTTGGGTAAAAGGTTATCTTTTTCCTTGCCAAGATCGACCGGGCTCGTATATTGACAGTCTGTTGAGTTCGACAAAGAGATACTATTAGCGCATAGAGGTTGTAGCAATGGCTCATAAGAAAGGTGTGGGATCGTCAAGAAACGGCCGGGACTCGGCTGGCGCTCGACGTGGCACCAAAGTCTACGGCGGCCAGGCGGTCAGCGCCGGTTCAATCATCGTGCGACAGTGCGGCACACCCATTAAGCCGGGGCACAACGTCGGCATGGGACGTGATTGCACTTTGTTCGCCAAGGTTACCGGAGTAGTGAAATTCGAGCGCGTAGGCAAGACGGGCAAGCAAGTCTCCGTGTACGAATGATCCCTGCGAATCCGCTTCAGGCTTGAAAGAAGCCCAGATCGTAAGCGCCGTTGAACCAAAGAGTTCGACGGCGTTTTGTTTTGAGCGGTGCCGTCGACCTTCAGGTCCCTGATGCCACTTGCCCCGACCCTGAGAATGATTATATTCCTCCCATGTCACATTCCGTAACAGCATAGGAGTCATCCATGAAACATCGTATAGAGACCGATTCCATGGGGGAGATTCAGGTTCCCTCGGACATGTACTACGGCGCCCAGACCGCCCGATCGCTGCACCACTTTCGCATCGGCTCAGAACGCATGCCCCGCGAACTGATCCGGGCTATGGGAATTCTGAAAAAGGCGTCGGCCTTCGTCAACGTCGATCTCGGACTCCTGCCAAAGGATAAGGGGGACCTGATTGTCAAGGCGGCTGACGAAGTGATTGCGGGGGGGCTCGACGGTCACTTCCCGCTGGTTATCTGGCAAACCGGGTCCGGCACTCAAACTAACATGAACACCAACGAGGTCATTTCGAATCGTGCCATCGAAATGGCAGGCGGGGTCATGGGTTCCAAGAAACCGATCCATCCCAATGACGATGTCAACAAAGCGCAATCCTCTAACGACACCTTCCCCACCGCCATGCACATCGCGGCCGTCGAAGAGATTCATCGGCGCCTGATTCCGATGGTGACGCAGCTTCGTGACACGCTGGCGAATAAGTCGAAGGACTTTGACGCGATCATCAAGATTGGACGCACCCACTTAATGGATGCCACTCCGATCACGCTCGGGCAGGAGTTCTCGGGCTATGCGGCGGCCCTTACCTATGGTCTCGACCGCATCAGTGACGCTCTCAAGAGGCTGTATCAATTGGCTCTTGGCGGTACGGCGGTAGGGACCGGACTGAATACGCATCCGGAGTTTGCCCAGAAAGCAGCGGCGACTATCGCGCAATTGACTGGCAAGCCGTTTGTCACGGCTCCGAACAAATACGAAGCGCTGGCCACCCACGATGAACTGGTGGAACTGCACGGCCAGCTCAAGACATTGGCGTGCTCGCTGATGAAGATCGCCAATGACATTCGCTGGCTGGCGTCGGGGCCCAGGTCCGGCATAGCCGAGATCGCGATTCCGGAGAACGAGCCGGGGTCATCGATCATGCCAGGGAAAGTCAACCCCACACAGCCGGAAGCGATGACTATGGTCTGCACGCAGGTTCTTGGCAATGACGTGGCTGTGAATATCGGGGGGGCCTCCGGGAACTTCGAGCTCAACGTGTACAAGCCGGTGATCATCTACAACGTTCTGCAGTCGATACGCCTGCTGGCAGATTCCTGCGAGATGTTCAATGAGCATTGCGCAATTGGGATCGAACCACTCAGGGAGAACATTCAAAAGCACCTTCAGAACTCCCTGATGTTAGTGACAGCGTTGAACCCCCACATTGGTTACGACAACGCCGCTAAAGTTGCGAAGAAAGCGCACAAGGAACATACGACTCTGAAGGAAGCTGCGGTGGCGCTCGGCCTGCTGACAGGCGAGGAGTTCGACGCGAAGGTTCGTCCGGAGAACATGATCAGCCCGAACTTACGAAAGTAGCTTGCACGATCTCTCGATCAGATATGTGGTTAGGGCTATCGAGGGAGGGCAGCGGAGTCCGTCAGACATTTGTCTTGAGCGTTCTGTAACCGATTGACCGTCAAGAACATACGCCCGTGCGTTCCCGTTCGCCCGACCTCCCCTAAGTCCATAAACCACTTGCCTATTACTGCGGAATTGATATATTACTCAGCTTATGTTCGCAGGACGTAGTCTGTCCGATTTCCGGCCCGACAGAAAACAGGTATCGCGGCTATGACATCAGATGAGATAACTATCTGCGTTCAAGAGCGATGATGTGAACAGGAAATATGTTTTCGAATCTGTCTGACAAGTTAGAATCGGTCTTCAAGAAACTTCGCGGCGCGGGGAAACTGTCCGAGAAGAACATTCGTGACTCGATGCGCGAGGTTCGGCAGGCGCTTCTGGAGGCGGACGTCAACTACAAGGTTGCCCGCGACTTTGTGAAGGCTGTCGAGGAGAAAGCGGTCGGGACTGAAGTTCTTCAGGCGATCGAGCCGGGGCAGATGGTCATCAAGATCGTCCACGACGAAATGGTATCGTTGCTGGGCAGCAAAGTTGTACCGCTGGCTCCGATCGACAAGACCCCGACGGTGTACATGGTGTGCGGTCTTCAAGGATCCGGCAAGACAACGCTCGCCGGCAAGATTGCGCTGTGGGCAAAGCGCAAGAATAAGAAGCCGCTTGTGGTTGCGGCCGATATCTATCGTCCCGCTGCAGTCAAGCAATTGAAAGTCCTGGCGGATTCAATAAGTGTCGAGCACTTTCACCTCGAGGGGAAAACGCCTCCGGAGATTTGCCGCGAAGGAGTGCGGTATGCCTCGAAGAATTTCGTCGATCTGGTCATCCTGGACACCGCCGGTCGACTTCATGTCGATGACGAGCTGATGATCGAACTTGAGCAGATCAAAGCGCTCGTCAAACCCGATGAGCTCCTGCTTGTGGCCGACGCCATGACCGGTCAGGATGCGGTGAACGTGGCCGAACAGTTCCATCGTCGCCTGAATCTCACTGGTGTTGTGCTGAGCAAACTTGATGGCGATGCACGCGGAGGTGCGGCCCTTTCGATTCGAAAGGTCACCGGCTGCCCGATCAAGATGGCCTCGGTCGGGGAGAAGCTTTCGGATTTGGAGCCGTTTCATCCGGATCGGTTGGCGTCGCGCATCCTCGGCATGGGGGACATTGTCACGCTTGTAGAAAAGGCGCAGGAAAACGTCGACCTTCAGCAGGCGCAGAAGATGCAGGAGAAACTGCTCAAGGCGCAGTTTGATTTCGAGGACTTTCTCGAGCAGATGAGCCAACTGAAGAAGATGGGACCGCTGGAATCAGTCATCGGGATGATTCCGGGCGTGGGAAAACAGCTGAAGGGGCTCAAGTTAGATGAACGCGAAATCGAACGGACGACAGCGATCATCAAGTCGATGACCATGTTCGAGCGGCGCAATCCGAGGATCATTGACGGATCGCGCAAGAAACGCATTGCAAAAGGATCTGGCAATACGATCCAGGCCGTGAATCAGCTGATCGACCAGTTCTTCGCGATGCAGAAAATGTTTCACCAGATGGGCAATAATAAACGAATGATAAAGATGGCAAAAAACTGGCCCGGCTTAGGGGCCACGTAAGAACGGAGGAAGGCACTTTTGGCGGTACACATCAGACTACGCCGCATGGGAGCGAACAAGCACCCCTTCTATCGCATAGTCGCGGCTGATTCCCGGCGCGCGCGCGATGGACGTTTTCTTGAACTTCTTGGGACCTATAATCCCATACCCAAACCGGCCGAGATTACGGTGATCGAAGACAAGATCGTCAAATGGCTCGACCAGGGTGCGTTGCCCAGTGATACAGTCGGATCGCTTCTTGATCAGATTGGTTTCACCGAGAAGTATCTTCGCGCGAAGAAGGGCGAAGATGCTTCGGCGCTCGTGCTCAGAAAGACAATCAAGGAGCGTCCCAAGAAGACACGCCGGATGAAGAAAGCCTCAGTCGCTGCGGAACCGGCGCAGCAGTAAGAAGGAACAAGGATCGCGTGCATCCGGCTCAGGTTCACTGCGGGCCGGGCCGTTCAACGAACCATGGTAGATCGAGTCGTTCCTGCGCACGAACAGGTGAAAGGATTTCCGCTATGAAGGAGTTCATTGAGTTTATCGTGAGGGCTCTGGTCGAGTATCCCGATGACGTTTCCATTGTGGAAGTAGAAGGGAGCCGTACGACCGTCTATGAGCTTCGAGTCGCGCAGGGGGATCTGGGAAAAGTGATTGGCAAAGCCGGTCAGACTGCGAAGTCGATCCGAATCCTGCTGAGCGCCGCGGCCGCGCGGCAGGGGAAACGGGCAGTGCTGGAGATTCTCGAGTAGTTTGGGTGATCCCGGGAATCTGGTTGTCATTGGCAGAATCGGCAGGACCCGCGGCGTGCGCGGGGAACTGTATGTCAACCCGACCAGCGATCAGCCTGAGCGATTTCTGGAACTCAAAGGCCTTTATGTCAGCAGCCGTGACGGTTGGGAAGAATATGCCGTGGAATCGAGCAGCCTGATCTCAGGCAGGCCTGTGCTGAAGTTCGGAGGGATTGACACGCCGGAGGAAGCGGCCAGGTTTACGAATCGCGACGTGGCTCTGCCGAAGGAGCAGTTAATAGAGTTACCGGCGGACACCTATTTCGTGTTCGAACTGGTCGGATGCATGGTGTATGACAGCGATACGGGCGAATGTGTAGGAGACATACAGGACGTTATGGAGTATCCCTCGCACGATGTCTATCTTGTCGCCATGCGCGATGGGCGGGAGTTGCTCTGTCCGGCGGTGAAGCAGTTCGTGAAGAGCGTTGATATCGCCCAGAGGAAAGTAGTGATTGTCACTTCCGGTCTGTCGCTGCAGGACTGAACCGGGGTGACCTATGAAGTTTGAAATAATAACGTTGTTTCCCGATTATTTCGCCCTGTCGCTGAGGCAGTCGCTGATCGGGAAAGCAGTTGAAAACGGGCTCTTTGACATCGAGATCATAAACCTTCGGGACTTTGCGACCGACAAGCACCGCACGGTTGACGATACTCCGTTCGGTGGGGGCGGGGGGATGGTGATGAAAGTGGAAACGCTCGATCACTGTCTGAAGCAACGGGGATATTCTCATCGCGGCGAGTCGGGATCGCGTTCGGACAAGGAACGGATTGTCATGACATCGGCCGCGGGCGCTCCGTTCAACCAGGACAGAGCCATTCAATATTCGCTCTGCGATCGGGTGACCATCATTTGTGGTCATTACCTGGGTGTCGACGAACGGGTTTTGTCGCTCTATGAAATGGATGAAGTCTCAATCGGCGATTATATTCTCACTGGCGGTGAACCGGCGGCCGCCGTGATGCTTGATTCGGTGGCGCGCCTGATTCCGAAGGTCCTTGGTAATTTTGAGTCGGCGCTCAACGACTCCTACATGAACCAGATGCTGGGTTCGCCGTGTTATACCCGGCCGGCAGAATATGAAGGGCTGCGGGTTCCAGATGTTCTCATGTCGGGAAATCACGCCGAGATTGACCGGTTTCGTCGCTTTGAGGCGATCCGGAAGTGCCTGAAAGAGCGCCCGGAGTTGATTCGTACCGCCGATCTGACGGATGAAGAGATGCGTCTGGTAGATGATATGCAGAAGAAGAAGTTGGTTTGATAGAGGAAAGGAAACTACGGTGAGACAGATTGTACAGCTTGAAAAGAGCTTCCTGAAGGAAGACTTGCCGGTGTTCACTCCCGGAGACACCGTCAAAGTGCACGTGCGCATTAAAGAAGGTGAAAAGGAACGCGTTCAGGCGTTTCAGGGAACCGTTATCGGTCGTCGCGGCAGCGGCGCAGGGGCGACGTTTACGGTGCGCAAGATATCGTCGGGGATCGGTGTGGAGCGGGTCTTTCCGCTGCATTCACCCAACATTGCCAAGATCGATCTGATTCGCTCAGGCTCTGTGCGGAGAAGCAAACTCTATTACCTGCGAAATCTAACCGGCAAGTCGGCGCGTATCAAGGAGCAGCTGATGGATACCGGGAAAGAGGGAGCAACTGAGAAGTAGTTCATTCTCTTATCGCATGCTTTACGGGGCAGAATCCAAGTTGGTTCTGCCCTTTCTCTTGCCGGTCGACATTGCCTCTAAGTCTGGTTATGCCAGCGATGCCTCGAGCACGGTGAAAGTAGTGTTGCCGTAGGTGCGCTGTTGACGGATCAGCCAGTCGTGGAAGTCGGTTTTCGAGCTCTCGGAGCGATCGTGCTGACAGATGATCATCCCCCTCGGAGCGAGTAGATCTGACTCTTTCAAGGCCATCAGGGTTTGATCAACGATCCCTTTGTACTGCGGGGGCGCCAACATGATAATATCGTGCCGTTCACCCAACGACGCCAGGCTCGGCAACGCCTTGAACACGTCTTCCTGAAGGCAGTGCAGTCGGTCGGCTATGCCGAGCGCGTACGCCTGCCGATTGATTGCATCAGCCAGCTCTGATTCAAGTTCTACACCCGTCGCCTTGATGGCGCCCCGCGAAACGGCCTCGAACAGGTACGATCCGGTACCGCTGAACAGATCGAGGTATCGCGCCTCGCCGATATACGGTACAAGGAAATCGAAGATCGACTTTCTCAGACGGCTCAGAGGCGGGCGAGTCACACCCAGATTGGGGGCTGTTATCTTTCGCCCTTTGAGGCGGCCGCCAATGATCGTGAATTCGAAATACGGTGCGGCGTCCTTTCTCGTAACTCTTCCGGCGTTCATGAGTGGATTTTTTCCTTCCGTTCTTTCGATGATACCGCACACATTACCCTAATAAAAGCTGTTTCGCGCGTCGACAATAGGCTATATGAAAGCGCTGTCGAGCAGAAGGCCAGACGAGAGTGTCTGCCCTCGAGGAAGGCTATGACCATGATTAAGCAATCACGAGCCGGTTTGATGGAACTCTCAGGGATCGAAGACGGTCTGCACGCTAAGGGGCACAAGTACATCTGCGGCGTCGATGAGGCTGGCCGAGGGCCGCTGGCGGGACCAGTCATAGCCGCGGCGCTGATCATGCCGCCCGGCATCGAGCTTGTTGGTCTTAACGACTCCAAGCAGCTGACATCCGGACAGCGGGATCGCGTTTTTCAGCAAATAGTCGATCTCGGAATTCTGTGCGCGGTAGGGATTATCGATCACGAGACCATCGACAAGGTCAATATTCTGCGCGCCTCGCTCATGGCCATGCGCAAAGCGGTCGCCGATCTCACCCAGCTACCGGAGTGTGTTCTGGTCGATGGCTCACACACGATCCCAAACCTGCATATTCCCCAGTTTGCCATCGTCGGAGGAGACTCATGCTGCCGCTCCATCGCGGCGGCGTCAATTGTCGCCAAGGTCACACGCGATCGCATCATGGATCATTACCAGGAACTGTATCCTTCGTTCTCTTTCGCGGTTCATAGAGGATACCCGACCGCACTGCACCTGCGCGAGCTCGAGGAACACGGACCCTGCGAGATTCACCGTCGCTCATTCAAGCCGGTCGCCCGGTTGCAGAAAGGGTATGCCCTCCTCTAAATCGCCGCAACCCGCACGCTGCAGGCGTGTGACTCCCGGAGAGCGTTCCGAACGGAAGGCTGCGGAGTTCTACAAGCGGGATGGCTTTGATGTCCTCGAAACAAACTGGCGGGCTGGGCATAAAGAGATCGACTTGATCGTTCAGAAGGGGGATCTACTCGTCTTCGTAGAAGTCAAGTCCAGTCGAACGAGAAAATTCGGGCACCCTGTGGAAAAGGTGACGCCGAAGAAGATTCAGAATCTGGTAGACGCCGCGACAAGGTACGTCGCCAGTCATGATATCGCTGACTGCGATCTGCGCTTTGACGTCGTGGCAATCACAAACGGCGAGATAGAGCTCTTCCCCTGTGCTTTCTCCGCAGAATAGCAGGCAAGTCTATTTCACCTGAGTTGAATCGACAGCACCGTTGGCGCTGTCAACGGCGGGAAGAGGCGTTTCTGCCTTGACAGAATCCGAATTCTGCGACCTTTCCGGTCGGAGCAGGGAATCCTCGTGAGCATAGAGCGAATCGACATTGGCGCTGAGCGCACGACCAAAAGCGACACCCTGCAAAGGATCCGGCTCGAGATCCCTGATATAGTCCAGCAGTTCATCCTTAGTTATCTTCGTCGCTGAAAGCAGGGAGTCTCGAAAGGCCGTATACCGCGGCAAATCATCCCGAAACTTAGCAGATAAGATCCAGAGCTGCGCTACAACGCGTGATTGTTCTTCAATGAGCGCACGAGCCGCATCTTCTTCATGGCGTCGGTACGCACCCCACCCATACCAGCATAACGCCGCCAAGAGTAGTGGGGACAATCGCTTAAGCCAGATCAAAATCGCTCCAACTTTCCTTTGCCTTTGGGCGTACAAAGACTAAATTATGGGTCTCTGTTAACGGTCACGCACAAACTATGGAACTTACGTACCCGATTAAACGAAGAAAAAGCCGCGCGGTCAAGATCGGTGATGTCATCATCGGCGGCGGCTTTCCCGTCGCCATTCAGTCGATGACCACAACCGACACCCGTGATGTGGCGGCGACTGTGACACAGATCAATCAGCTCTTCGAAGCTGGCTGTGATATTGTTCGGATTTCGGTGCTCAACCATGAGGCCGGGGATTGCCTGAAGTCGATCCGAGACCAGGTGACAAAACCGATTGTCGCCGATATTCACTTCCAGTACAAACTGGCGCTCAAAGCGATCGAAGCGGGCTTCGACAAGATTCGGATTAATCCGGGCAATATCGGCGCAGAATGGAAAGTGCGCGAAGTCACGAAAGCCGCTAAGGATAGCGGTGTTCCGATACGGATCGGAGTCAATTCCGGTTCATTGCCAAAGGACATTCTCGAAGCCTTTGGTCACGACGATCCGCGCGCCTTTGTGGATGCGGCTCTGCGAGAAGTGGCCATACTCGAAGATATGAATTTCACTGACATTGTCATCTCGGTCAAGTCGACCAACGCCACGACTGCCTTTTGGGCGTATCACATGCTCGGGGAGAAGTGTGATTACCCACTGCACATCGGGATCACCGAGGCCGGCATATTGGAGACCGGCACAATCAAGTCATCGGTCGGGATCGGGGCGATCCTGATGACCGGCATTGGCGATACCATTCGCGTTTCTCTTGCCGCCGACCCGATCCACGAACCCCGAGTGGCAAAACAGATTCTCACGGCCTGTGCGCTCAAGAACGAGGGGGTCGAAGTCATCGCCTGCCCCACCTGCGGGCGATGCCAGATCGACATGATCCCACTCGCCGAGTCCATTTCAGCGAAGACCCGGCATATCAAGACTCAACTCAAAGTTGCGGTCATGGGCTGTGCGGTGAACGGCCCCGGGGAAGCGGCAGCGGCCGATGTTGGTATTGCGGGAGGAGCCGGCAAGGGGATCCTGATCAAGAAAGGGGAGATTGTCAAGCGGATGGACGAGGCCGAGCTGGAGAAGAGCCTGCTCGACGAGATTGAAGCTATGACCGGTGAGAAGATTGCCCGATAGCCCCGATTTGCGCCACGCTACAATTGCTTCGGCTTCTTAGGTGTTACCATCACAGATTTTTCGCGCTCGATAACTACCAGCCCCGGTTTGGCCTGTCGCGGTTTGCGGACGTAGCGACGTTCAGTGTATGAAACCGGAACGAGCGAATCGTTCTTCGCCCGACTGAAGAATGCCGCAACCGCTGCCGTCTCTTCAATCTCACGCTTCGACGGCACAAATGACTTGTTCGGAAACTTCATCACCACATGCGAGCCCGGACACTGCGACGTATGAAACCAGAGCTCGTAGGGACGGGCGAATTCAAACGTCGTCCGGTCATTGTCACTCCCATCGCGACCGACATAGATGGTCAGCCCTGTTGACAATTGGTGCTCGCGATACGGCAATCTGGGCTGAGCAGAGACCGACACTGACTCACGGGGCAGCAGAGCCGAGAGTTCCTGAGCGAATCGCTCGCGAGCCTGCTCGAAATGATGATCCAGCTCGGCCTGCATCGCTTTGAGCGCAGCCAGTTCGTCACTTGAGATTTCAAGCCTGCGCCGCAGGAGCTCAAGCCCCTCGCGTCCTTTTCGATAACGCTTGAAGTATGCGTCGCTATTGTCTCGTGGACTAAGGGCGGAATCAAGGGGAATAGTAATCTCCACAGCCGGCTCTGAAAACGAATCTACAACTCGCACCTGCTTCATCCCACGCTTGAGCTGGCCGAAATTGATCTGAAGGAGTTCGCCGAGTCGTTTGAATTTCTCGAAATCTGCCGCTTCCCCCACATCTTCTTCGAGCTTGCTGATTCGCCGAGTGAGCTTGGTGATCGCTTTGGCTACAGCATCCATTGTAGTCTTTCGCTCATCGGCGTCTTCAACCCTGGTCTGTTTTCGAGCGGTCATGGTCAGGACTGCCAGCGACAACGTCTTGAACTTCTCCGGCGGTTCTTCGCGACAGGAAAGCTGAAACGGGTAGACTTCTGCACTCCCACCAATGGAATACAGGTACCCCGGACTCTCGCCACTGAAACGACGAGCAATGTCGTTCACAGTGGCGAGAAACGAAGTAGTCACGACATCGCTCGCGAAATCTATTTCGTGTGTATCAGGGCTGATCCTGTGGACCAGCTCCCTTGCCATAGTGTGATTGAAGCCGATGAGGTTCTTCTCGGCGAAGGTCGTCATCGAAGGAAGTCTCTCAAGTTGTTGCGCGTGATTCTTCAACTTCTCTTCGGTGAGCTCGAAGGGATTGAGTTTGTCTTGAGTCTGGAATCTTTCGTACGGTTCTCCAACGGCAAAATCCCGTTTGCGCAAAGTCGCCTGCTTCTTAAACTCATCGCTCAGGAGCCACATATTCCCGTTGGGTCCGATCGCTTCAATAAGTAGGTGTTGTCGCTTGTTCTCCTTCTCAATGACGAGATGGAACATTCGGTCGAGCCCAAGCTGAAGGGCGTCAAGGATCCTGCAACCGGACAGATCGAAGAACGGCCAGGGTTTTTCGCGGGTATCGATCCTTAGTTTGGATGCTGGAACGACAAAGAATCCTGAGCCCGACGGATGATATACGAAGCCAAGCGCCATCGAACTGCTCTCCCGCTTGATGAACAGGTAGGCGGAGCGTTCCTTCTTGTACCATTCGGTCCGGACAACTGTCCCCCCAACAAGTTCCTTGCGGATTTCCGCGACCAGGGCATGTATGTGTAGCGCAGTTTGCATCGTATGTATGCGATAGATAGTTAATCGTAGAGAGTCGATTTGGAAGTCGCCGTACGGCTCACGTCTCGCTTACGACCAGATCGACTTCGGTCCCGAGGGTGAGTTCAGTCCCTTCCGGTTCGGACTGCTCAAGCACTGTGTCCGGCAAATAGTTCTCGTTGGTGCGGTAGGTGACGAGCCCAATCTTGAGTCCTTTGTCGCCGAGTAATTTCGTGGCGTCGCTCAGTGTCATGCCGATCAGACGCGGCATAAATGTATAGTCAGAAGCGCGCCCACGATTGACCATCAGGTTGACTTTCGAACCAAGCGGCACCTCGACGCCTACAGCCGGATACGAAAAGACCACGACCTTTTCGGGAATCGTATCCGAAACCGCCCACGCCACCTCACCCACGGTCAGTCCGGCGGTTTCAAGATCAAGCATTGCCTGGCGCACCGATTTGCCGGCCACCGCGGGAATCGGAACCATCTTCGTGCCCTGTGAGATAATGAGCTTGATAATCCGTCCCTCCTTCACTTTCGATCCGGCGACCGGATACTGTTTGAGGATAGTCCCTTTTTCCTTGTCCGAGGCGTACTCTTCAGATGAAATCTGATAGGTCAGGTTCTTTTCTCTCAGGAGCAGATCGACCTGAACGAGAGGCTGGTTGGTGTAGTCAGGGAGTGTGAATTCATCCCCGTGGCGCGTCACGACTTTCATGACGATCTGGTCGAAGACGATGACCACGAGCATTACGCACAACAGAGGGATGCCAACCCAGAGAGCGAGTTTCCGCTTGAAGGTCCCGCGGGGCAAAAGGGACCCCATAAACTCCGAGCCTCGACGAATCCGGCTGCCGAAACTGAATGCTGCTGTCATAGACGAATAATTCCTAATACTCCTGTCAGTGGGAAAGCATGAGCATTTTGTCCTGTCAAGGCAAGAGAAAAGAGCGCGAACGGAGCCGATCAGTTTTCCAGCCGCCGCTTCAATCTGGCGCAGAAACTCCCGTCCAGATTGTCGGCTGCAGGATATGTCTTGAGAAAACCACGATCATTCACAAGGTCGGCCCCAAAGAACTGTGCCGCGGAGTCCACCTCGAATGCCGGGTTTCGAAGCAGGAACTCTTCGATGATCTGATCATTCTCCTGTCGCATAATGGTGCACGTTGAGTAGACGAGCACCCCGCCGGGCTTGACTAGGCGCGAGGCCCGGTCGATCATCTTCGCCTGAATCTTGGTCAGGTTCTCGATATCCTGCGAACTCTTGCCCCAGCGCAGGTCGGCATGCTTCCTGGCCGTACCCCATCCTGAACACGGGGGATCGAGCAGGACCCGATCGAACGGATCGCTCTTGAATTCAGCCATGTCGCAAGCGACCGGGGAGATAATCTTGATGCCCAGACGTCTGGCGTTTTCGACCACGAGCTCCAGACGCTGATGCGACTTATCGACAGCCGTCACCCGCCCCTTATTGCGCATCCGGATCGCTGCATAGGTCGACTTCCCGCCGGGAGCGGCCGTCAGGTCTACTATGATGTCCCCCGGCTTCGGGTTGAGCAGTCGCACCGGCAATCCGGACGATTCATCCTGTACAAACACCTTCCCGGTAGCCAGAAGCAGGTTTTCGAGGGGGAGACCGGAGCC
>CXWL01015894.1_pt1 | contig 13831 bp, 17 predicted proteins | sample 590931 | NCBI WGS metagenome assembly CXWL01 (sample SAMEA3498368, study PRJEB10139) | groundwater metagenome | biome: water well; material: biofilm material | place: Germany | collected 2015-04-27 | reverse complement strand
TGGTAAGACCGTAGATACTGTTCCACCTCCATCTACTGCTAATACTCCAGATAATAATGCTGCTGACGATGCCTTAGAAACAGAATTTGCAAACTCACGTGACCATTATAACTATGCTTTCCGCCTGTTGAACCAAACACAATATGATAAAGCATCTGAATCGTTTGCTGCGTTTATCAAAAAATATCCAAAAGATCCTTTGGTTGGTAATGCCTATTACTGGCAAGGGGAAACATTCTACATTCGTCGCGATTATGTTAAGGCTGCTGACAGTTTCCGCCAAGGCTTTGAGGAACTACCCTCTGGTCCTAAAGCACCAGATAACTTGCTAAAGCTTGCCATGACTTTAAACGCGCTTAAGCGCGATAAGGAAGCTTGCGTAGTGCTAGGGCAAGTGGTTTCTAAGTTTAAAACCACATCCGCGGCAGTATCACAGAAAGCGGATCAGGAACGAAAACGCATTGATTGCAAATAGCACAGACAAATTATCTCCTATATTGTCATCGGAATTTGACAAATGGATGTCTGCTATCGGTTATTTTGAATCTAATCCAACCATCGCCGTCGCCACATCAGGTGGAGCAGATAGTATGGCTCTGCTCCTACTTGCTAAAGTTTGGGCTAATAATCTGAATGGCAATGTAATTTCTCTCACTGTAAACCATAATTTACGCCCAGAGGCAGCAAACGAGGCTCTGATTATTGAGCAATGGTGCGGGGAACATAATATACAGCATAAAACTTTACACTGGGAACATTCCACGCCACAAACATCCTCAATTCAAGCCAATGCCCGCGAGGCACGCTACCAACTAATGGCAAAATGGTGTTTAAATAATAGCGTATTACACCTACTCACAGCTCATCACCGCGATGACCAAGCAGAAACGATGTTTTTTCGCCTAGCACGTGGTAGTAATTTAGAGGGGCTAAGTTCCATGTCCACGCAAACAGTAATTCATGGGTTACGCCTAATTCGTCCATTGTTACAAGTGCCTAAATCTCGTCTAGTTGATACGTTAAAAGCTCATGGACAAAAATGGCTGGAAGACCCGTCAAATAAAAATATTCTCTACACCCGTGTCAATATCCGCAAACAGTTGGCAAAATCTCTTAATGAAGAATCCGTAAAACAAAAAGCTAATTATATCAGCAACAAGCTTGGGAATTTCCGTAATCTATTAGAAAATAAATTAGCTGGTGAAATTATTAAAACTGTTGAGATATACCCGCAAGGCTATGCTACTCTTGACTCAAACAGATTCAATAATTGTGATAAAGAAATTGCTATAAAAATTATTGGCGCGGTTATTCAAAGCGTAAGTGGCGCAGAACATCCACCGCGCAGCGAAAAACTAATAGATTTATTCCGATCAATTAGTAGTAATAAACTAAGCTCAAAACGTAGCTTGGGCGGGTTATTATTTGAGAAAATAGATTCACAAAAAATACTACTTTATAGGGAGGCTAATGCCATAGAAAAACCTGTTTCTATACCAATAAACACACCTACCCTATGGGATAACAGATTTATGCTGGAATGGTCTGGAAGCGCCAGTTCGCCTAAACATATTGAATTACGCGCATTGGGCAGCGATGGTCTTACCCAGATAAAAGAATTTTCTCCTTCGTTGCTTAGAAAATTGCCCCCCGCCCGTATTCTCCGCACAATCCCTTCAATGTGGATACTTGAAGAATTGGCATGCGTACCCCATATTGGCTATATGAGTAAACGTGCAACTGCTTTAAATATTAAGGCTAGAGTGCAATTTTACCCTGCGAAACCGCTTGCTGGTAGCAGTTTTTTCGTTATTAATAATAGGGTATGATTTTGTAATTAATTTTTTCTTGGAGAATAAATAACGTGCCCAATATTGGCAAAAATATTTTTGTGTGGGTTATATTTGGATTGCTGTTAATCGCCCTGTTCAACATGTTCAAAGACGGTACAGAACATCGTGGCAATTCGCTTCCTTTTTCGGATTTTTTGGTAAAAGTTGATCAAGGGCAAGTTGCCAATGTAACCATAAAGACTGGATTTACCCGCAGCTCAAGTATAGTCGGCAATTTATCGGACGGTACGGTTTTTTATACACAAACTCCTGATTATCCAAACCTTGTGGATCGCTTAACGGCAAAAGGTGTAAAAATCAACGTGACTACAGATGAGGGCAAGGAATCCATCTGGAGTATTATAGCATCTTTACTACCGCTTGTTATATTCATACTTATTGGTGCATCGCTAATTAAACAAATGCAGGGCGGTGCTGGCGGACGTGGCGGTGCATTGGGCTTTGGCAAGTCCCGCGCAAAATTACTCACCGAAAAAACTGAACGCATAACTTTTGATGATGTCGCAGGTATTGAAGAGGCTAAAGACGATCTCCATGAAGTTGTCGATTTTCTAAAAGACCCACAAAAATACCAGCGTTTAGGTGCAAAAATACCGCGTGGATGTTTGCTGGTTGGNNATTACTCGCTCGTGCCATTGCTGGTGAAGCAAAGGTTCCCTTCTTTACAATTTCTGGTTCAGACTTTGTGGAAATGTTTGTTGGTGTTGGCGCGTCACGCGTGCGCGATATGTTTGAACAGGGCAAAAAGAATTCTCCATGTATAATTTTTATTGATGAAATAGACGCTGTTGGTCGCCACCGCGGGGCTGGGCATGGCGGTGGAAACGACGAACGCGAACAAACACTCAACCAATTACTCGTGGAAATGGATGGTTTTGATGCGAATGAAAGCGTAATCATTGTTGCAGCTACCAACCGCCCAGACGTTCTTGATCCCGCGTTGCTGCGCCCTGGGCGTTTTGATCGCCAGATTACTGTCCCTAATCCTGATGTGAATGGTCGTACCAAAATTTTAGAAGTTCATCTACGCAAAGTTCCAAAAGCACCAGATGTTGATGCTAAAATTATCGCTCGTGGCACACCNNTGGTAAAAAGGTAGTCAGCCAAAAAGACCTAGAATCCGCTAAAGACAAGGTAATGATGGGCTCTGAAAGAAAATCTATGGTTATGAGTGATGATGAGAAAAAGATGACCGCCTATCATGAAGGTGGGCATGCTCTGGTATCGCTTTATTTCCCTGCTTCTGACCCGATTCATAAAGCCACAATTATTCCGCGTGGTCGGGCATTAGGTATGGTTATGCGCCTTCCTGAGGCAGATAAGCTATCATATCTGCGCGAAAAAATGATTGCTGATTTGGCTGTTTCTATGGGTGGCCGCGTTGCTGAAGAAATTATTTTTGGTTACGAAAAAGTATCAAGTGGTGCTTCATCTGATATAAAATATGCCAGTAGACTTGCCCGTGCTATGGTTACAGAATGGGGTATGAGTGACAAAATAGGTCCTTTATTTTATGGAGCAGAACAACAGGAGTCATTCCTTGGTTATGGCGCACCAGCACGTTCATCATCTGAACAAATGGCAAATATAATTGATGATGAGGTAAAGCGTTTAGTTGAAGAAGCACACGATAACGCAAAAACTATTCTTACCGAGCATATTGATGAGCTACATAATATTGCGCAGGCATTGCTTGAATATGAAACTCTGACTGGTGATGAAATTCGTGGATTACTTAAAGGGGAAGCAATTAAGCGTGTTGAAATAGAAAAAAAGGTAGCAACTAAGTCATCGCTTCCATCCTCACGCACTAAGAAAAGTAATCCATTAGAAGAAGATAAACCTGCGGAATGAATATGAAACTATTCGGAACAGATGGTATACGCGGAACGGCAAATTCTCACCCTATGACAGCAGATATTGCTCTCAAGGTTGGTATGGCTGCTGGACAACAGTTTTTGCGCGGCGAACATCGTCACCGTGTAGTTATCGCTAAAGACACAAGACTTTCTGGTTACCTTATCGAGCCAGCGCTCACCGCTGGTTTTATCGCCGTCGGCATGGACGTGGTGCTGGTTGGACCAATGCCGACACCTGCAGTTGCCATGTTGGTAAAATCTTTGCGAGCGGATCTTGGGGTTATGATTTCTGCTTCACATAATCCTTATTACGATAATGGAATCAAGCTTTTTGGTCCTGATGGCTACAAACTCTCTGATGAAGTTGAAAACGCAATTGAGACTCTTATCGCAGAGAATCGCTTTGATGCCCGCGTAAGCCCAGATAAACTAGGTCGAGCAAAACGCTTGGATGATGCAGCTGGGCGTTATATTGAACATGCAAAAAGCACTTTTCCCAAAAATCTAAAACTTGATGGGATGAAAATTGTAATAGATTGTGCCAATGGTGCTGCCTATCAGGTTGCACCAACTATCTTGCGTGAATTAGGTGCAGAGGTGGTATGTATTGGAATACAACCAGATGGCTTTAACATCAATGATAATTGCGGTTCAACATCACCACAAATACTTTGTGAAACTGTAGTGCGCGAGAAATCTGATATTGGAATAGCTCTTGATGGTGATGCTGACAGACTTATTATTTGTGATGAAAATGGGAAAATAGCCGATGGCGATCAGCTGATGGCGATAATCGCAACAAATCTTCATAAGGCTGGAACACTTGGTGGTGGTGGTGTGGTTGCCACACAAATGTCGAATATGGGACTAGAAATTTATCTGAAGAAATTGGGTCTTACTCTGGCGCGTACCAATGTTGGCGATCGCTACGTCGTTGAACATATGCGCGAGCATGGATTTAACTTGGGTGGAGAACAATCAGGGCATATTATCCTGAGTGATTATAGCACTACTGGCGATGGGATTATTGCCGCACTACAAATTTTGGCTTATCTGCGTGAAACTGGCGGAAAGTTCAGTAAGCATAGCACGCTGTTCACACCGATGCCACAGTTGCTGCGTAATGTGAAATATAGCGGAATATCTCCGCTTAAAAATAACACCGTCCAACAAGCAATAAATAAAGCAACTGATGAACTTGGAAGCAAAGGGCGGATATTCATCCGTGAGTCAGGAACAGAACCGCTAATACGCATTATGGCCGAAGGCGAAAATAACGCAGAAATAACAAATTTAGTCGATTCATTATGTCAGGAAGTAGCAAAAGCGAACCAAAACAAATTGGTCGCGTCTTAATCATCGCTGGTTCTGATTCTGGCGGTGGTGCTGGCATCCAAGGCGATATTAAAACTGTGACTTGCCTTGGCGGGTATGCTGCAACTGCAATAACTGCACTCACTGCACAAAACACATTGGGCGTATTCGCCATTCATGATGTTCCAGAAGATTTCATCGCACAACAAATAAAATTAGTGTTGGATGATATAGGTGCTGACGTAATAAAAACTGGAATGTTGAATAAAGAAAGCGTGATTAAGGTAGTATCTGATACCATATCCAATTATCCGCATATTCCATTGGTGCTAGATCCAGTTATGTTTGCAAAGGGCGGGGCAGTACTTCTAGAACAAACAGCTCTTGTCACGCTAAAAGATTACCTTATACCTATGGCAACCATCATAACCCCAAATATTCCTGAAGCAGAATATTTATCAGAAATTGCCATAAAAACTGTTGCTGATATGCGCCATGCTGCCAATAAAATTCTAAATCTTGGCTGCAAAGCTGTACTGCTTAAAGGCGGGCATTTGGACAACGAAGTCGTCACAGATTTATTACTAACGCCAGAAGGCGAAACAATATTTAAACAACCGCGCGTTATTAGCAAAAATACACATGGAACTGGCTGCACACTTGCTTCTGCTATCGCCACTGGTATTGCCCAAAAATTATCGCTTACATATGCGGTGAGCAGAGCAAGAAGCTATGTTTTGGAAGCTATAAAAACTGCGCCAAATATTGGCGGTGGGCATGGCTCACTAAATCACAGCCACACAATAAAGAAATTTATCTAGTGGAGAGTTCTACTAACTGGGGTTGCTCTCTCAGCTTCATAACGCTCAACGAACGAGCGGGCTGGAGTTGGGTTATCATACTCCACAACAGGTTTTTGTTGGGTAGGAATTTGTGGAGCTGTAGACGCTACAGTTTCAACATGGTGATGCTTAACACGCTGCAAACGTTCACCAACACCGCGAAGTGCAAAGCGCGCTTTACCAACAAGGCTCAAAGGATCTTTTACAGAGCTAGGTGCTACGCCAGATACTTTACCCTCTACAGCAAAAGCCAGTTCAGAAACTTTTACACGCCCAGCATTTAAATTCTCAGCTATCTTGGTAATAGGTATATGTTGGTCAACCGCTTCTACGACGGATTGTTTTTCCTGTGAACTCAATTTATCAAAAGATTTCCCGTACTGACTTTTTACAAATTGACCGAGATCATCATTAGCACTTATGAAAACATCTAAAACCTGCGCGCGAGCAATTACTTTTCCTTTTCTATGTTCTTTCCTCAACTCTTCAATGCGTTCGTGAGTTGTTAGCTCATTAAGATTAAATAATTTTTTACTTGCCCATTTCAGTGGCGACTCTAATACTTTATGAATAGCAAAACCAGCAAACCCTTTAGCCACATATGCCCCAGTCATCGCAAGTGGCGCGAGACCAGCTGTAGAAAACCCAGCTGTAATAGTCATCATCACAGCAACTGTTCCCAGAAGCGAGGCAACAGTTACCAGCATCCCAACGTTTCTAAGTTTTTTTAGCTTACTAAGCTCATCTTCAATAACTTTATTTCCAGAAATTCCTCTCGCAGGATCACCTTTTGCAACTAGATCTATATCTCTATCTTTTATTTTCTTTGGAGATTTTCCAAGTTGTGCAGCGACCTCGTCTTTATACATTTCACGCAGAAAAGTACGCCTACTCTGGTAACTTGCCTGATTTATCATCACGCTCGCAGCAGCTGCAACACCAACACCAATTACTAAAGAGGGTCCTTCAAGAGCAGTGGCTGCACCACCAATCGCCGAGCTAACAGCTTCCTTAGCGATATAGCCACTTCCAGCCTCGCCTGCGCCTTCCCTCATTGTTCCAGTTTCAGCTATTAATGACACCTGCTAGTACTCCTTTTCATTTTCCATTCTACATGAAAAATTATAAAGAAATGTGACAATTTTGTGAAAAGTAATGTGACTACAGAACCATAGCCAGATATTCGCGGGCATGTTTGACATAATTCTCCGCAGAAATTGGTATAAACCTTTGTTCTTCCTCAGTTAAATCTCTGAAATATTTGGCAGGACTACCCGCCCAAAGTTGCCCTTTTGGCACTCGTTTATTGGGAGTAACCAGCGCGCCAGCGGCAACCTGCGCCCCAGATTCGACCACAACACCATCCATTAACGTCGCCCGCATCCCTATAAAACAACTATCTTCCAAAGTGCAGGCATGGAGCAAAGCGGAATGTCCTATGGTCACATTTGAACCAATTATCGTTGGGCCAGTGCGACGTGTAACATGTATTACAGTGCCATCCTGAATATTGGTGCGCTTGCCGATACGTATATAATTTACATCACCACGCACCACACAACCAAACCAAACGCCAGAATCTTCGCCAATCTCCACATCACCAATCACCGCAGCACCAGCAGCAATAAAAGCTTTTGACGAAATACGCGGAGAAATTCCGTCTGGCGCATATTCGCCACGATAAGGCAGGATTATTGGTGATGGTTTATTATTCATTATCTTCACAATACAAATAAAGTTATTTCTTAGCCCATGCAAAAGGAACAGCTGGATCAATTCCCCAAGTTGTTTTGAATCCCTCTTCTGTTAGAACATAGTAATATTCTATGGTATCCTTAACCCGAACCACACAAACAAATCTTTGTGGCCAATTAACTCCCAAAGAAGTTTTCCCTTCATATTCAGTCATAAATACAAGCGTGTTACTTACATTGAAACCAACTCTATTGCTAAACAACCTAGCATTCCCGTGAATTACTATGTTTGCAAAATCTGCTGGAGCTAGCTGTTTTGTGATATTATACGATTCAGAATTTTCATAGCCTGATATATAAAATTCATTTATTTTCTTATGGCAGTGTTCCTGCACATATTCATCTAACCCATAAGGCTTTGAATAAATACCCGCTCGCTTATAAAGATTTGAAAGATTTTTTCTAGCCACCTGCTTTTGTTGCGTGGATATCGTTGAACAACTAGAAAGTATAAGCAACGAACAGACAACTAAAATAATATTTTTCATATAACCTCGTAATAATTGAATAAAATACTAAGGAAACACCGCCGTCAGTTCCAGTCCTGTTATTTCAGGGAAGCCAAACATAACATTCATATTCTGCACCGCCTGACCAGATGCGCCTTTGACTAGATTATCAATAACTGAAACTATGATTGCCCGACCAGCGATTCTATCAGCGAATACATTCATAACGCAGTCATTCGTGCCACGAACTTGGTGAGTGGATGGCATAACTCCAGCTGGCAGAACATGTACAAACTGTTCTTTATTATAGGTAGATTCTAATTTTGTCCGCAAATCATCCGCCGTTTTTCCTGCGCTTAACTGCACATAAATAGTCGATAAAATTCCCCGATTCATTGGCATGAGATGTGGTGTAAAAGTTACCATAATTTCTTTGCCAGAAACGGTGCTTAGATTTTGCTCAATTTCTGGAGCGTGACGGTGGGCAGCAATTCCGTAAGCCTTAATTCCTTCATTTACTTCACTGAATAAATTAGCCTGCGAAGCCCCTCTTCCTGCCCCTGTTACTCCTGATTTTGCGTCAATAATAATATTTTCCGCATTTATCAAACCAGCAGCAAGTAATGGCATCAGAGGCAGACTTGAAGAAGTTGGGTAACACCCCGGATTGGCGACCAAGCGAGCGTTTTTGATTTTCTCTCTGGCATGTTCAGTAAGTCCATAAATCGCTGTTTTTTGTAATTCAACCGCCTGATGCGCGTGACCATACCACTGGGCATAAGTTTCTACATTATACAGGCGAAAATCTGCTGATAAATCGATAATCCGCACATGTTTTGGCAGACCAGCTATAACTGTTTGCGTAGTACCATGTGGCAAGCAACAGAAAACTAAATTGATATCTGCAAAATCCACTTGTTCAATGGAAATAAGTTTTGATAACCCTTTGAAACGCAAATGCGGATAGACATCACCAATATCTTTTCCTGCCTGTGAATCGCCAGTAAGTGCAGAAATATTGGCATGAGGATGAGTAAGCAAAAGCCGAATAAGCTCCGCCCCTGTGTAACCACTTGCGCCTATAATTGCGATATTTATTTTCATATGCCCAACCTAACAATAAAATAATAACCCAGATACAAAAAAAGCACCATGCAGGTGCTTTTCTTGAATAATATAAGTAGCACCGATTTAACGTTTTGAGAACTGGAAGCTACGGCGAGCTTTCTTATGGCCATATTTCTTACGTTCAACCACACGGCTATCGCGGGTAAGGAAACCACCCTGACGCAATTGTTTGTGGAAAATAGCATCATACTCATCAAGCGCACGGCTGATTCCATGACGGACAGCACCAGCTTGACCAGATAAACCACCACCAACCACTGTGCAGTTAACATCGAAGTTACCAATACGATCAATAGCACCGAAAGGTTGATTGATTATCATACGAAGTACTGGACGGGCAAAATAAACCGCAAGCTCACGACCATTAACAGTAATTTTTCCAGTTCCACGTTTTAAGAAAACGCGTGCAACAGCGTCTTTACGACGACCAGTGCCATAGCAAATCAATTCTTTATCATTAGAACCAAAAGATTCCTTCTTTGAAGTTTTTGCCGCTACTGCTTTTGCAGGAACTTTAGCACCAGTTCTAGGGGCTGGGGATGTTGCTTTTACTGCTGATTTAGCCACGTCAATTACCTCTTATTTTTTGGATTTTTTGAAGCGAAGTCATACACTTCTGGTTTTTGTGCATCATGCGGATGTTCTTTGCCACCATACACGCGGAGCTTACCAAGCTGGTCACGCGCTAATGGGCTTTCTTTAGGCATCATACGCTCAACTGCCTTCTCGATAACACGCTCAGGATATGGGCTGTTAAGAATAAATTCAGGAGTAGCTGTTTTTATACCACCCGGATGCCCAGTATGGCGATGATAGATCTTATTGGTACGTTTTTTACCAGTTAGCTTCACCTTTTCCGCATTGATAACGACAACATGGTCACCAGTATCAATATGTGGGGTGAAAATAGTTTTGTGTTTACCACGCAAAATCTTAGCGATACCTGAGGCCAAACGCCCAAGAACCACGCCTTCTGCGTCAATGATAAGCCACTTCTTTGTTACTTCAGACGGCTTTGCCGAATAGGTCTGCATAAAAACCAATACCTTAACTATGAAATTCTACATTAATTATATTAAAAAGGAGCTGGAATTTATTGTAAGGCTGCGAGCAAGTCAATAGCTAATTTATAGCTATTTAAACCTTTTTCTAACTTCTTAAAAAAACCTTGAAACGCATACCGCCGAATATGGCGTCCACCTTGTTTCCTTCGCCTAATGGTAGCAAGCATTGACGGTACTTTACCACATCATTATGGAGATTTACGAATTCTCCCTCATCAAGCAATGGTGAACAAGTTTCAATTATTTTAGTGTAGCTACTTGCTAATTTGCTCGCATTTGGCGAAGCAATACCAGCCCCCTCATCACCTGCAAGGTCACCCTGATAAGCATGCTGTATCTCTTTTCCTAGATAAGTGTAGTTATAATCAGGCTTAGAAAGATCTTTAACATGGATAAGGAAGCAATAATCCCATAGATCCTGAAGATCATCAGGGTCTATATCAGCTTCAGTAGGCATGGCATTGTGTTTACGCAATTTCTCCCAATAAGCCATTAATCTAAGTGTAATTCTACGTTCAATCCCTGATGTTTCGTGCATTTTGATAACTATATGATTTATAATGAATACTACCCTATGATGGTAACATAATTAAACGCATAAATATAGCGTTTTTTACAATATACTTTCATTAAAACTGCTAAACTCTGGAACTAATGATGACTGCTTAAGCAAGGAACCATTTTTTAAGCGCAATGTTGGGTAGTTAAACAATGAAATAAGATGTTCGTCATGGCTAGCTATAAGAACCGTAGTGCCTGTCTGGTTAAGTGCTTCAAATAAATACATAAAACGCTGAGCCAAATCGGAATCAAGATTACCTGTTGGTTCATCTGCCAGCAATATATCGGGCTTGGTAATAACTGCACGGGCAATGGCTGCGCGCTGTTTTTGTCCACCAGAAAGGGTAGCAGGCTTAGCATTTTGATGCTCAGAAAGTCCAATCCATTCTAATAGCTCTATTGCCTTTGGGGTAACCTCTTCATCTGATTCTCCTGCCACTTTTAATGGAAGTGATACATTTTCAAGAACAGTCAGATGATCAAGCAAACGATAATCTTGAAGAACAATACCTATTCTCCTGCGCAACCTTGGAAGTTCTTCGCGTTTCATATTAGTGACATTTTCACCGAACATATGAAATTTTCCATTTGTTGCCCTCCCTTGTAAAGAAAGCAGTGACAGTAAGGTACTCTTACCCGCACCGCTTGCGCCTGTAAGAAAATGGAAAGACCCACGCTCCAACGTAAGCGATACATCTTTTAATATCGGCTGCCCAGCCGTATATTCCATTGCAATATGTTCTAAAGTAATCATCGTATTCACTTTTTTGATGCACTAATCATAATCAAAGATTATACAAGTAATATGATTTTACAATGCAAAAACTGCAATGCCCGTTATCTTGTTCCCGACCAAGCTGTTGGAGCGAGCGGTAGAACCGTTCGTTGCGCAAAATGTAGCCATAGTTGGTTTGAAAATCCAATTTCTGTCGTAACTTCGGCGGCATCAGCAGAGATTCCTGATTTTGATACAATGATTGGCAATATAAATGCTACACCAAAGCCACTTGCCTCTGGTTCTAATCTTCCAGCACATATAGCACATACTCCTGCTGGAATAAAAACAATGGTTGCTGTTTGTGCTGTTCTGGTCGTTGTAGTTTCGCTGTTCATGGTTAAGCCTAAACTATTTGGTATATTCCCGAGCAAAGGGCTAGTTTTATCTGATATACAGATACAGAAACATACTGACGAAAAGACTAATACTGTTGAAATTACTGGTAATATTCTAAATTCAACTAGTGACTCTCGCAAAGTTCCAAATTTAAGAATCATGCTGCTGGATGGCGCAAACAACCCGCTGCAATCATGGGAATATAAAAGCAACGGCGAAACGTTGAAACCCAATGAAACAATGCCTTTCAGCAGTGGTGACCTTAATATAAAATTCTCCATTGCCAAACGTTTTGTGGTGGATATGGGAACACCTATGGAATTGGCATTACGCTGTAAACCTCAATGAAAAAACCAGAAAAAATTGACGTATTGGTTACTGCGTTGGCTCTTACAGAGCGTGTAAACGGCATTGCGCAAGAAATCGCCCGAGATATGTCACCTAACATTATGATAGTTTCACTGTTGCGCGGAAGTTTTGTGTTTACCGCCGATTTAATCCGCGCCTTACATTTTTCTGGAGTGCAGCCACAGGTGGATTTCATGACTCTAGCAAGCTATGGTAGTGGCACAAGCTCTAGTGGAAAAGTGCAGATTATCCGCGATATAGTGGAGGATGTTCGAGGACGCGAAATATTGATAGTGGATGATATTTTAGAATCTGGAAACACCCTAACCTTCGCCAGAAATTTAATCCGTGAGCGTGGCGCAGCGAGCATAAAAATTGCCGTAATGCTAGAAAAACCTAATAAACGCAAAGTAGAAATTGATGCAGATTTTGTCGGCTTTACAATTCCCGATAAATTCGTGGTTGGTTATGGCCTTGACTATGCCAATTATTACCGCGAATTACCATTTATTGGAGCGATTGAGTTTTAACTAAATCCATTCTGGAAATTTGTCGCGTGCGAGTAATTCATCATAAGTCTGGCGCGGGCGGACGATAGAAAATTTATTACCTTTTACCATAATTTCAGGAACAAGCGGGCGGGCGTTATAAGTTCCAGCCATCACCGCGCCATACGCACCCGCTGAACGAAACGCAATCAAATCACCAGCTTTTGGTAATTTCATTAGGCGTTGTTCAGCAAAAATATCCCCTGTTTCGCATACTGGTCCTACTACATCTACCAATTCCGTGGGCGCGTCACCAGATGGTGGAACAATCGAAACAATTTCATGAAATGCATCATAAAGAGTTGGACGAATCAAATCGTTCATCGCTGCATCAACAATCACAAAAATTCTATTTTCACCACGCTTTACATATAACACTTTTGAAACCAAAATCCCTGCATTACCAACCAGTACTCTCCCTGGTTCGAATAGTAATTTCACTCCCAAATCCTTAGTCTCACGTTTGGCGATTTCAGCGTAGAATTCTGGCAATGGTGGCTGCTCTTTACCATAAGGAATCCCAANNAATCCACTGTGCTTATGGCAATATCTTCACTGCGTAACTGCCCAACAAACTCACGAACCAGCGCAAATGCCTGCGCAAATGGTTCAAGAGTGGTGAGTTGCGAACCAATATGCACAGAAACACCATGAACATCAATGCCTGCTAGAGAATTTGCGAGTTTGTAAACTGGCAAGGCATGCGACATCGCAATGCCAAACTTACTCTCTTTATGACCAGTAGATATTTTTGCATGGGTTTTGGGATCAACATCAGGATTCACACGAAGGGCGATACGCGCCTTTTTTCCTTTAGAAACCGCAATATCATTCAGCAACAGAAGCTCTGGTTCTGATTCAACATTGAACTGAAAAATTCCTTCATCCAGTGCAAAAGCCATTTCTTCTGCTGTTTTACCAACTCCTGAAAAAACTATATTTTCTGCCTTTATTCCTGCCCTCAGCACTTTACGAATTTCACCACCAGAAACAACAT
>CXWL01011311.1_pt1 | contig 13833 bp, 19 predicted proteins | sample 590931 | NCBI WGS metagenome assembly CXWL01 (sample SAMEA3498368, study PRJEB10139) | groundwater metagenome | biome: water well; material: biofilm material | place: Germany | collected 2015-04-27 | reverse complement strand
CCGGACAACACGGCCGCGCAATTAAACAGAAGCCCATCGACTACAAGCGGCAAGCCGACGATCACGATTACGGGGACGCCTTCTGAGGCACGAAGGATGGAGGCCAGTTGTTCTTTGCAACAGTCCAGCAACGCTTGTTGCTGGAATAGGTCTTCGCAGGAATAGGCCGACAATCCGAGCTCGGGAAAGACGACCAGAAGCGCCTTGCGTTCCGCCGCCTGTGCCATGAGTGCGATCGTCTCGCGTGCGTTATATTCCGGCTCTGCAACCCGAACCGTCGGAATCCCGACGGCGACCCGCATGAACCCGTGGGTGTAGAGATTGAAGAAGGGTTTGTCGGTGTTCATGTGTGCGGTCTCATCAATCAGGCTTCCTCCCTCGCCCCAGGCCGATGCTTACACCTGTCCAACAAAAAAAGGACGCCCGATCATGTCCTTCACGAGCAATCCCAGCAATCGCTCAGCCGCCTTGTTCCACAGGGTCACGGTACCATCTTCATTCACCAGCATCGCGCCGTCGGCAGTGCACTCCAGCATGTCCGAGATCTGTTTCATAATCGAGATCTCCGAGGTTCTGTACTCCCTGAGGTGCGAAGCGCGCACCGAAAAATTATGGCGCTTTGACGAATGGAAAACGCTCCCGCATCGTTCGGGCGATCATTCCCGCTCCATATTCATCCCCGATCGGTTCCACCGCGATAATCGCATCCGGATCCTTGGGGTCGATGAGCGGCTCGTCACCCACAGCAGTATGTATCCAACCTTCCAGCTGCCACGGCTTCTTCCAAGTCTTCGATCCTCCTGTTAGACAAGACCGAGGTGTCATATTCCTGCACCACCTCATGACCAGGACGGGCATCCTCGTCTCGCTGTTTGATCAGCAGCCACTGCTGCGGCTGGTCTTTCATACGCACCAAGGTGAAGCACCCTCGCAACCGTTGTCCATGCAAATGCACGTCCAATTTACCCGCCTGGAACATCCTCTCCGGCATCTCGGAGCCATGGTCCGCGCCGAGTGTTTCAAACCAGCCTATATCCCACACCAATACCGGTCCCGCTCCATAATGGCCTTCTTCGATCACTCCCTCAAAATTCGCATACCCGAGGTCATGATCCTCAACTTCCACCGCAAGTCGTTTGACTGATGGGTCCATCGAGGGGCCTTTGGGAATGGCCCATGACTTGAGCAGGCCTCCGATCTCCAGACGGAAATCATAGTGCAGGCGAGAGGCCCGATGCTTTTGGACCGTGAAGATCGGCCGCTTGGACTTGGGCATATTCTCCTGTGGTCAGAGCTCGTGCCAGTACAGGCGCAGTAGGGATTTGAGAGGCTTTCGGGACCTGCCGCAAAGCAGACAATAAGTCCATGAGCTACCAATGCCTGTAAATCGAGAGAAGCATGAGCCATGCCTGCCCTGCCCTCTTACGCAACAGGGGCCCGGTGACCTCTCCTGGCCCGATTGGACAGATCCAGCGATTGACCTCTCGCGAAAGACGGTTATCTGATAGGTGAGCGGAGGCCTCGGTGAGAGGAACATTCAAGAGAATCGAGGTCGAGCGCAGGGGTGGTGTGCAGGCCCGCCGGTGGGCGGGAAGCCTAAAACTCCTCCAAGACTTCCACTATAGAAAAAAGCTCTCTGACCCGCCCCCGCTCCGATTTTGTTATTACGTGCCTCACTAACTCGATCACAATTAGATCTTTATCAATGGCGTGTTGCTTTTATGAGGCCGAGCGGTTGCAGTTCGCCCTCAATGAGAGCCGCGCTTCCTGAGGAGGGATTGAGTGCTAACGGTAAGGGATTCAAATCCTGGCGGGATGCTAAAAAAACGGCCCGCCCTTGTGTGGAACACCGGAACTACCCTCCGAACAGGGCGACGTTCAGCAATCCTTCAGTCGCTCAAGGCCGATTGCTCCGCGTTTTCATCTTCCTGAACCTCCCTCTCAGGAGCTGTGCCTAGCGGCACCACGGTCGAAAACGCGTCCCTTGAACCATCACCCGCCACCGAAGCAGAAGCGGTGCCCTTTGCACGCTGGCTGCACAAGGGCGAGTCAAACTCAAACCAGGCTCTTAACCTTCTCTACGCTCCGCCCCCCTCCTTCAGTTATCAGCTAATCTCGATCCTGTCGGAGTCAACGAGGGCAAGATGCCTCACCGAACTGCAGACTGTGGCATTACAGGACCTGACGAGATTCAGGAACCTAATTCAGCCGGGTATTGCCTTTATGAGTAAAGAGTCTCTCGGCTTCGACCCGCGGGAGGCTTTTTTGGCGATGGGTGAGAATGACCGGATCAATCCGCTCACCACAGCTTACGCAACGCCAGTTGATCGATCCGATCTCGAACACTCGCTCTTCCACCATAAGCCCACCGCAGCGATGGCACTGGCTGGTCTGACTGTTCTTGGCTGCTTCAACCTTGGTCATGAGTAAGCTCCTCCTCCGGTTAAATACAATCAATGACTATGCGAGCCCACAGGGCAGAAAAGGGTTCATTCCCGATATAGGAAACAGGCCTCCCTGGGATATCGGGCCCTTCGACACCCCTTTTTTTTAATCCTGATAGCGACGAACATCCTCCGGTCAATGTCGAAAGAAGCCACACCCAACAGATATCACCTGCCCTGAAATGCCACTGAATCACTCCCTCTGTTCGCCAGACTACAATCCACCAGTGCCTAATATGCCGCCTTTCCCAAGAGAATGCCCAGGATCTTCATGTCTCGGATCCTGGCATTACCGATGCACAGACCTAACTTAGCAATGGTTGTTCTATCGACGTACTGCGCTGAGCCGCGCAGGGGTGACTCGGAGGAAAGGACATGAAGGCCGACCATTATAGGAGAACCTATGAAACGCCCAAGTCTTTCTCGCATGATCGCGCTAGTGATTCCTGCTCTGTTGTTCATCCACGGATGTGGCACGACCGTCGACCAAGGGAAGCGAGGTCTGCGCTGGTACCCGTTAACGGAGGGGCTGATGAAAGAGCCGCTGAGTGACGGGTTCTATTGGCACGCGCCGTGGAATGGTGTGTTCGAATATGACGTCCGGTATCAGAGTTTTACGGAAAAGGTCGATGCCTTGACCGCCGACGATCTCACCGTTCATTTGCACGCGGCGATTACGATGCGCCCGATTGCGGAAGAGCTCTATTTCCTCGCTCAGGAGGTGGGACAAGGCTGGTACGCGCAGCTGGTGCGGCCACAGTTCCTCTCGGCCGTGCGTGGGGTTGTCGCCCAATACACGATGGTCACAATTCCTGAACGGAGCAGCGAGATCGGCAACAAGATCGAAGCGGTAATGGTTGAGTCGCTCAAAGGTCGGCATCTCGATGTCTACAGTGTGGCCTTGTCAGAGATTGAATTTTCCCATATGGTGTTGCAAGCCATTGAGCAGAAGCAGGCAAAGGAACAGGAGAAGGAGCAAAAGGAATTTGAGGTGGTCATTGCACAACGCAACGCCGAGATCGCCAGGATTCAAGCCAAAGGCGAGGGAGATGCCTTGCAGATTCGCGCTGAGGGCGAGGGAGAGAGCCTGCGCATCCGCGCCAAGGGTCAATCCCAGGCGCAGGAGATCATCACAAAAACGCTCACAGCGGATTATCTGAAGTACAAATTGTACGAGAATCCCAGCACCAAGACGATCATTGTGCCGGACAAGTCGAATGTGCCGATCATCGTAAATCCTGGGCCGGATCACCCACGCTGAAAGCTAGGGTCGGCACCATTTATGAATGTGAGACACTCGTCTAGGGTAATCAACGCATAGTAGGAAGGTATCATGCTCTCTTGCGGTGAAAGGAAACATCTATGACTGTTCGGTCAGGAGGCACGGTCGGGGATTTTATGCATCGAACCTTGGAAAGCGTCTCACCTGAGACCACGATCGTAGAGGCGGCTGTGCGCATGAAAGGGAAAAGCCTTGGTTCCCTGTTGGTCGTGCCGGCCAATGCAGAGGGTCCGGTGTCCAATCGATCCGGGATTGTGACTGAGACCGACCTGATTCGGAAGGTTCTCGCCAAGGGAATGGATGCTTCTCGTATCAGAGTGGATCAGGTCATGACCAGTCCGCTGCTGACGATCACGCCGGATCGCCCTATGCTGGATGCCAGTCATCTCATGGAAACGAACCATGTCCGCTATCTCTGTGCCTCCCATGATGAGGATATCGTGGGGGTGATTTCAGTCCGAGATCTCGCGCGCTATTTCGTCGATTCAGAAGGGGGTCCCGTCCATGACCTCGACAACGTGTACCGTCCCCTCAGCGTGCTCATGCACACGAAGATAGAGACCATTGCAAGTGAGCGGACGGTGCTGGAGGCGGCGCAGACGATGGCGGAGAAGCGGATCGGCTCACTCCTCGTGCTGGAGGCTGGGAAAATGGTCGGGATCGTGACCGAGACCGATTTAGTAAGGAAAGTGCTCGCAGCTGTTCTCCCTGCGAGCAGCACCAGCGTCGGAGCCGTGATGAATGCTCCCCTGATTCAGATCGACATCAACCACACCGTCCGTGATGCCAGCCAGCTCATGGCAGAGAAACGGATACGCCACCTCGTGGTGGCGGAGGACAACAAAGTCGTGGGCCTCTTGTCTGTTCGGGATCTGGTCAAGATGGTGTCCGTGAGAGACAAGCCCCGGTTTCTTCGCAGTACCTAACGCATCACCCCTCTCTCACCGCACATGGCGTGAATGAAGAACCCCGCCTCGATGCATTTCTTCATTCCCTGATCGCCCTTTATCATTAGACTCACACGTTCGCCATATAAATACTTCCATTAGCGCCCTACTTCATATCGACAGACGGACTACCCCCCCCACATCTTGTACTAGACTTGTTGGAACGGGTAGGATTACTATGTCCATGTTCTTCCCGCTAATCAATTCCGCTTCTCCGGAGGCCCCCCATGTCGCTCAACATCCCAAATATTTATCCAGAGTTCCCAGCTGTGAATCGGCCAAGCGCCTGTACCCACGGTCGCATGATCTCCGATGGTGTCACGGAGGAGGAGCACGAACTCGGCAAGGTTCGCTGTGTTGAATGTGGGAGCATCGTGCTGGATCCCCACCATCTCAAACAAGAAGGCAAGGAAGTATAGTGCCTGGTTTGCCTTCCCTTCAGGCTCCTCTAGCCTCTTGTAAAATTTCCACCTGCATCGTCGTGCCCGCTCACCCAATCCCTCTTCGCTGAGGTATTTGGCAACAGTTCCCCACTTGTCACTGGCCCGAAACTCCTCAACATGCCGGTTGGCGCAGCCCCCTCTTCCATGCTCAACTTTTCTAAGTAGTTGTGCTAGCGAACAATTATCGCTACATCCCGCGATACCACCCTGTGGCACCGGCCATGCAGTGCCATATGTTCAGGAATTCATTCCGTACTTCAATGGGTGAGCATGACACAACAACCGACCGTAGAAGATCTGATCATCAACATCGTACGCAGAGTCCATGTGTGCGACATGGAAGAGATCGCGCGCCAACGCCCCGATCTGACGTGGAACCAAGTGTTTCTCGCGGTCGACCGACTGAGCCGACGCGGCGAGATTAGGCTCGTACCTAAAGGCCGAGGTATGTATACGGTGGTTTTCCCGCATCGGCAGGAAGATCGGCCCGATCGACATTCGCTCCCATCATAATCACAAGGAGGTTTTTCATGTCTGATTTAACTCGTTGGCAACCGGTGATGACACGTTGGAATCCATTCAAAGATCTGGAGGATATGGAGCACCGCCTATCGACCTATTTGGGCCGCCCCGCCGTTCGGACCGAGGCGGGAAAGGAAGCGATGACCGTCGCTGAATGGTCGCCGCTCGTCGACATCACAGAGGACGAGAAGGAATATCTCATCAAGGCGGATCTGCCGGAAGTGAAGAAAGAAGACGTCAAACTGACGGTCCAGGACGATGTGATGAGCATCTCCGGCGAGCGGAAGTATGAGAAAGAGGAAAAAGGAAAGAAGTACCACCGTGTCGAGCGGGCCTACGGGAGTTTTATGCGAAGCTTCACCCTGCCGGAAGATGCCGACGGCAGCAAGGTCAATGCTGAATACAAAGACGGGGTCTTGAAAGTGCATCTGCCAAAATCGGAGAAGGCGAAGCCGAAATCGATCGAAGTGAAAGTTTCCTAAGGACGACCGAAGAAGCGCAAAATGCTCAAACAGGCCGTCTAGCAAGGCCGCAGGCGAGTCGAAGCCGGAGGCGTACCCTCAGGGGTACGTTGAGGATTTCGAGGGGGTCGAAAACGATGCTGGCGGACTGTTTCAGCATCCTGCTAAAGGAGGTGTGCGATGCTACGACATCCTCACTATCTTGAAGTCCCATGGGACATTCATGGGCATCACGAGACTACAGGGCCTCATCGCCATCTCTGGTGGCTGATCGCGCTGGTGATCCTGATCGCCATGTTTTTGATCGGCGTGGGAGTCACGCACGGAATCTTGTAGAAGGTTAAGGTCGAGGTTAAGGCTGAGAAAGATAAAACTTTCCTTACCTTAGCCTAAACCTCAACCTTCCTCGTACTGGCGGACTTTTGAGCATCCTGTTAAGGGCACAGGATCGGCGCTCCAGATTTAAGGAGTCAGACGAATCATGTTCCGCAATCGGGAAGAGGCAGGCCGGATCCTAGCCGATAAGCTGAGTCGACACCGCAACGATCCTACGGCATTGATTCTCGCTCTGCCTCGCGGCGGCGTTGCGGTGGGCTATCAACTCAGCCTCGCTCTCCATGTCCCGCTCGATGTGTTTATTACGCGGAAGATCGGCGCACCGAACAATCCTGAGTATGCGATTGGCGCGGTGACCGAGACTGGCTCGCACTATCTGAATCAAGAGGCGGTCAGCTCGTTTGGCCTATCCAGGCATGAGCTGGAGCGGTTGATTCAGGTTCAAGAAAAAGAAATCGCCAGGCGTAGGCATCTGTACCGGCAGGGACGGGCACTTCCGCAACTGACGGGCCGGACTGTGCTCTTGGTTGACGACGGAATTGCCACAGGCGCGACGTTCATGGCTTCGGCGCTCGCGATCAGAGGCCTGCAACCTCACCGTCTGGTGGGGGTGATTCCAGTCGGACCCCCGTCGACAATCCGAGAGGTTCGAGCAGATGTGGACGAGTTGGTGGTTCTCATGACACCGGACCCATTCTACGCCGTAGGAAATTTCTTCACCGACTTCACGCAAGTCGAGGATCGCGACGTGATTCAGTATCTCAATCTGGCCGAGGAAGCGATGCTCGAGCGTGCGCCCTCGTCACCAGCTTCATAACAGGCATCTCATCGGCCAAGGAAGGAGCGCCGTAATATGTCCACTCATTCCAAGATCCCAGCAGGGTTAGGCGTTCGCAGAGACCAAACGTATCAAGAGGACGAACACGACACCTATAAACTGCAAGGGAAGCTCAAGGAGCCTACAGCCTGTCCAAGATGCGGGGCAGTCTTTCAGAATGGGCGGTGGACCTGGGAAAGGAAACCGGTCGGCGCGCACGAGACGCTCTGCCCTGCTTGTCACAGGATCCACGATAAATACCCCAAAGGTCTCGTCACGATCAAAGGGCCGTTCAAAGACTCCCAGCACGAACAGTTGATCGGCGTTGTCAAGAACTCGGAGGAGAGGGAGAAAAAGGAACACCCACTCTCCCGGATCATGACAATTGAGTCACGCCCTGAAGGGCTGGTCATCTCGACGACCGATACCCATCTGCCCCGTCGAATCGGCGACTCGCTGAAACATGCCTATCACGGGGAGTTGGAATTGCATTACGACCCGGATGAACAATTCATCCGGGTTACATGGACCCGCTGAGCCCTGGTCTCAACCGGTGAGGAGAACAAACATGAGAGCTATCGCCATGGCACAGTCGATCTGGTCCTATTCCGGTCGATGGATACTTGCCGCTGTGGCGGCAGTCAGCTTAGTGACCGGAACAAGGAGCGAGGCAGCAACATTCATTCCACCGAGCGCGATCGTGGAGGTGGATCAGGCTACCGTCACCCAGATATTGGATGTGTTTCACAAGGCCGAAGCAGCTGTTGCTGCAGGAGATATCGACGGCGTTATGGCCCTCTATTCCACCCAGTACAACTATCATGGGTTGAAACAAGCGGATGTTCGGAAGATCTGGCTCAGCCTGTTCGAGGAATACCGAGACCTGCAGGAGGTCCATTTCTTTTCGAAGATCTTCAAGGTGGGCGCTGGCTCCAACGCCATCATCGAAGTGACCTGCACAGGGAGATTGTCGGGCCTCTCGAAGACGAGCGGCCTCCGGGTTCCCATCGACAGTTGGTATGAAGAAGTGCATTTTCTGACGCCTGAGAACGGCTCCTGGCGCATTCGCGGAAATGCCGGTGAAACGCCGCGAGCCTTGCCCTTCGGTACGGCGCCTCACCCGTTATTTTGAATAGGAGGCACAATGAGAATCCTAGTCGGCGTCGACTGGTCGGATGAAGCCTTTGCCGCAGTGGAGCAGATTGGGTTGCTCTACCAGACAGACGAAGTCGTGCTCGTACATGGGGTAGATCTTGGCCTGTTCCAGTCACCCCTCGTAGCCGGTGCAGCCAATCTGCAGGGATACGATGATTTCCGCCAGGCCATGATCGATTCCGGCCACAAAGCCATTGCGCGCAGCCGTACTCTATTGCCCGCTGAGATCCCTTCCGTTAAAACGATGTGCGAAGTCCAGCACCCGGCTGCCTTTATTCTCGATACCGCCGCCGCGCTCAAGGCCGATCTCATCGCAGTGGGTACACACGATCACAGCCGGGTAACGGAAGTGTTTGCCGGAAGCGTGTCCCATCGCGTCCTCCTCCATGCCACGGTACCTACCTTGATCGTGAAAGGAAAGGCTCGACCGGTCGCGCGAGTCCTCATGGCGGTGGAAGGTCGGGGAGATGCTATCCGTCTGTCCAAGTGGCTGGCGTCGCACCACTTCAAGAATCCCGTTGAGGTCACCCTACTTTCGGTCGTTCCCTCGATCCATATGGTCGAACCGCATCTGATGGTGGGATTCGATGCCTGGGCTGAGGAGCAACAGCGGCATGCGGAACAGGTCGTGCAGGAAACAGCCAAGACGTTGGCCGGCCCGCACTTCACCGTATCTGCTATGGTCCGCACGGGTAATCCTGTGACTGTTGTAGCTGAAGCGGGAAAGAACCATGACCTTATCGTGGTCGGCTCCCATGGGTGGAAAGGGTTCGATCGTTTCCTGCTGGGCAGCGTGTCGCACGGGATCGTGCATCGAGCTAATACTTCCGTCCTTGTTGTCCGCTGATAACAGACAACTGGATGCTCACGCCACCAACCAAGGAGAAGTTGACAGCATGAAAGTCCTGAGCGTGATCATTGTGATGTTCTTGGTCGTGTTGGGAAGTACCTGGGCCTCCGGGCAGACTGCCCGCGGAAATCCCAAGGAAGGACAAGCGGTGTACGAGAAGAACTGCCTCCGTTGCCATGGGAACAAATTGGATGGGAAAGGCCCGGATAGCCAGGATTTGATCGTACGACCGGCCAGTCTTCGGTCTCTAATCACTCAATCCAAGAGTGATTGGGAATTGCTCGTGGCGATCTCGAACGGTGTGTTGTTCAGCCCGATGCACAGCTTTCGCGGCAAGCTGACGGATCAGCAAATGTTGGATGTGCTGTCGTACATCAGGGCTGTGTCACCCCCGGACATTGTCAGTTAATACGAGGGTTGTGTTCTTTCAGCGCACAGGCCTGCAGAAACTTACTCGACAACTCGGAGTGTCTATTTTTCTTCTCCTGTTCTTATGCGGAACACATGTCCAGGCTGGAGGACCAACTCCAGAGATAGTGACTTCCTCGTCCGGATTAGCATCGCCTTTGAATGCATGAATATCCACGGCTGATTGATCTGAGCAAAGAAAAGTAGCCAACATGAAAGTCTTCAGCGTGATCTGTACAGTGTGCTTGATCGTCTTGGCCAGTTCCTGGGCCGCCGGGCAAACTCCCCGTGGGAATCCCAAAGAGGGACAACCGGTCTATGGACAATACTGCCTCCGTTGTCATGGCGAGAGATTGGACGGGAATGGGCCCGAAGCGCAGTACCTGATCCTCCGACCTACCAATTTCCAATCGCAGGAGTTGCTGGCGAAAGCGGATTGGGAGCTGCTCCTCACGATTTCCAACGGAATCCTATTCACTCCCATGCACGGATTTCGCAGCACATTGACGGACCAACAGATGTTGGATGTGCTGTCGTATATCAGAAGCAGGGCGCCGTTTGGCTCGGTCGACTAGCCCAACATCGTGCTCCATCCACACCAGAACATCATATGGGGATTCATCCGCACGATCGGCATCTGCCTTGTCCTACTCATCGTGGGAAGCGGCGGTCTGGTCCAAGCCGGCGAACCAGTCCCGGATCTCGAAGTCTTTGTTCGCGCCGGCTGTCCTCATTGCGAAGCCGCGAAGGTCTTTCTCGGCGAACTTCGGCGTGAGCAGCCATCGCTTCGAATCATCGTCCACGACATAGCTGAGAATTCAGTTGCTCGGCAGCGGCTCGCAATGCTGGTTGCCGAACGGGGAATCACCAACATTGGCGTCCCCGCCTTCCTCATCGGCACAGAGCTGATTATTGGATTCCTCTCAGCAGACACGACCGGAGCGGAAATACGCGCCCGCCTCGACCGACTCAACCAAGACACCACCCCACATCCCGCAGTCGAAGGCATCCGAACAACGTGGTTCGGCGAGCTTCACGTCAGGGATCTGGGCCTTCCATTGTTCACCATCGTCATCGGCCTCCTGGACGGGTTCAACCCCTGCGCGATGTGGGTGCTTCTTTTCCTGTTGTCATTGCTCGTCAATCTTCACGATCGACGGAAGATGACCGTCATCGCCAGCACCTTCGTCCTCGTCAGCGGCTTAGTGTATTTTGCCTTCATGGCAGCCTGGCTCAACATATTTCTCCTGATCGGCCTCTCACGTCCCATCCAGATCGGTCTCGGCGGTGTCGCCCTCCTGGTGGGAACGGTCAATGTGAAGGACTTCTTTGCGCTGCATCGCGGCATCTCGCTGAGCATTCCCGAATCCGCAAAGCCGGGATTGTATGCCAGGATCCGTGGGATACTCCAAGCCGACAACCTCGCTGGCACCCTGGCAGGCATCGTGGTCCTGGCCGGCCTCGTAAACATCATCGAGTTGCTGTGTACTGCCGGATTCCCGGCGCTCTATACGCAGATTTTGACCCTTCAACAGATGCCCTCTTGGGAATATTATGGCTACCTCGGCCTCTACAACCTGGCTTACATCTTCGATGACAGCCTTATGGTCATGATCGCGGTGGTCACGCTGAGTCGCAGGAAACTGCAAGAGCGCGCAGGCCGATGGCTGAAGCTGATCAGCGGTTTGGTAATGGCCGCATTGGGAGCTGTCTTACTTCTTCAACCCAAGTGGCTTATCTGATTCATCATACGCAAAGAGAAACAATCCATTTAGCCATGACTCAATCCCCACAACGCTCCACAGTTGATTCGCTGAAACCATTTTTCCATCCTCGTTCAGTCGCCGTCATCGGGGCATCGCGCGATAGGGCACGTATCGGCTACCGACTACTCGAATCCCTGCAGGGAAGCCGCTTTGCCGGAACCATCATCCCGGTCAATCCGCATACAACCGAGATTGCGGGACTTCCAGTCTTTCCCTCGCTGAGAGCTATTCCAGGCCCTGTCGATCTTGCCCTGATCGCGGTGCCTCCCAACGCCGTCCTCGATATCATTGACGACTGTGCTGCCAAACAAGTCACAGCAGCCATCCTCATCACGGCGGGATTTGCCGAAACCGGTACATCTGGGATTTCGCTCGAACAGGAGCTGCGAGAGAAAGTCCGTCAACATGGGATTCGCCTGATCGGACCGAACTGCTTCGGGCTCATGAACCTCGATCCTGCCGTTCGTCTCAACGCGACCTATACGCCGATATTCCCTCCCGCCGGGCGAGTCGCCATCGCCTCAGAAAGCGGCGGCCTCGGGCTCGCCGTGGTGACGGCAGCCAGCCGATTGAATCTCGGCCTGTCCAGCTTCGTCAGCGTCGGCAACCATGCAGACGTATCCGTCAACGATCTTCTGGAGTACTGGGAGCAAGACCAGGCCACCGATGTGATTTTGCTGTATCTCGAAACCATCGTCGATCCTGAACGGTTCAGACAGATCGCCGAGCGGGTTGGAAGAAAGAAGCCGATCGTCATATTGAAAGCAGGCCGGACATCAGCTGGACAATCTGCTGCCGGATCGCACACAGCGGCCCTGGCTACGAACGAAACGGCGGTTGATGCGTTGTTCACACAATGTGGCGCGATCCGGGCAAAAACCCTAGAAGAATTTCTCGCATTGGCCACCGGCCTGTCTGCCCAGCCACTCCCCGCCGGTCGCAACGTCGGTATCCTGACGAATTCAGGCGGGCCTGGAGTCCTCTGCGCTGACAGTTGCGCCGCAGGAGGACTAACGGTGCAAGAATTGTCCAAGCAGACACAATCCACACTCGCGTCCTTTCTTCCTCCCACGGCAGCGCTCAGAAATCCTGTCGATGTGATCGGCTTTGCAACAGAGGATCACCATGCAAAGGCAGCTGAAACCGTCCTGACTTCCGACGAAGTAGACGCCCTCATCGTCGTGCACGTATCGGTCAGAGCGAAAGACAATGACCCGGTGGCAGCCGGGATCACCCGGGGAATCCGCGCGGCACGACAAGCCACTGGACGAACCAAGCCGGTTTACATCTGTTGGATGGCGGAAGGAGACTTGGAGAGGACATTTACCGTCGATGGAGAAACCATTCCCACCTACCCGCATCCTGAGATCCCAGCCCTCATCATCAGCCGTGCTCTCGCCTATGAAACCTGGCGACGGCAACCAAGCAGGGAAGTGCCGCGCTACCCTGACGTCGATCTGTCTAGGACCAAATTGATTTGCGCCAAGGCGTTATCGGAGCGTGGAACCGGCTGGCTTACCACAGAAGAGACCCATGCCATTCTCAATGCGATGAAGTTGCCGCTCGTTCAAGGCACGGTCGCCACCAGCGCAGTGGAAGCAGTGAAAATCGCATCCAAGATTGGCTTTCCTGTGGCAGTGAAACTCGCCTCGCGTCAGATTGTTCACAAGACCGAGATCGGCGCGGTGCGATTGAACCTATCTGATGAGCAAGCCGTGCGCAACGCGTTTGAGGCGATACGGTCCGGACTTGAGCGAGATCACAAGTTGGATGCGATGGAAGGGGTGCTCGTACAACCAATGCTGTCAGGCGGCGTGGAAGTGATGGTCGGCATGACCCGCGATCCACTCTTCGGCCCCCTGCTCGCCTTCGGCCTAGGCGGCATTCACGTCGAAATCCTCGGCGACGTGCAGTTCCGAATCACTCCCCTCACCGACCGCGACGCAACTGCTATGATCAATGAGATCAAAGGCAATCGGCTACTGCAAGGCTATCGTGGCCAACCGCCAGCCGACATCAAGGCTATCGAGGACGTCCTGCTGCGGATTTCGCACCTAGTCGAAGAAATTCCCGAGATCAGTGAACTCGACCTGAATCCAATCTTCGCCCTGCCATCAGGACAAGGGTGCAAGATCGTGGATGCCAGAATCCGTGTTGCAAAGAGATTACTGTAGGGTTAGGCAAATCTTGTTACGGGGCTGTCCGGCGAATGCGGAATTTAAGGGGTCAGACCCTTTATCCATCCAGACATAAACGGCAAGAACGTCCTACCTCGCCAAGTCTAATGCCGCGACCTCACGCTCCACCGCCACGCAGACCTCCCGGCGATCAGCTTCCAACTCATACCGCTGCTGAAGATTCATCCAGAATTCCGCTGTGGTGGAAAAGCAGCGTCCTAGCCG